>OLPS01000011.1_pt1 | contig 236276 bp, 198 predicted proteins | sample 1673071 | NCBI WGS metagenome assembly OLPS01 (sample SAMEA3136752, study PRJEB25190) | human gut metagenome | reverse complement strand
GTATAAGCGTGGGTTCATCATATTTGGTGTGGTATCTTTAACTATGGGAAACTCCTCTCTCCCACTTGCTCACTGCCGACTCAGTAACATAAAGCTCCTTAGCAAGGTCTTTTTGAGAAAGCCCCAGTTCTTTTCTTTTTGATTGAATGAATTTTCCAAGAGTAATTTTATCTTCCATAGCATATCACCTTTCAATTTGTTCGGAGTGCACTCTCTATGGTCAACATTATAGCCCAAGGCTTTGAAAATGTCAATAAAATCGGGCTGGACTGTCAGTCAAGCCGCCTATCTACGCACTTTGCAGCACCTCCGCCAACACGCAGGCATAAAAAATCGCCCTGCTAAAAAGCAAGGCGTTGTTGGAGCGGGTCAGAGGGATCGCACCTCCATCTCCTTTCAGGAAGAAAAGTATTCTAGTAATTGAAATAAACCCGCAAAAAATATGAAGTCCTTACTCATCGTAAGGACTTTTTTGGAGCGGATTACGAGGCTCGAACTCGCTACCTCCACCTTGGCAAGGTGGCGCTCTACCAGATGAGCTAAATCCGCATTTGGTGCTTCCGGACGGAATCGAACCATCGACACGAGGATTTTCAGTCCTCTGCTCTACCGACTGAGCTACAGAAGCAAAACAATGGCGACCGGAATGGGGCTCGAACCCACGACCTCTAGCGTGACAGGCTAGCGTTCTAACCAGCTGAACTACCCGGCCATTGAAAAAAATAACTTCAAACTTTTCGAGTTCAGCTCTCCGAGAATGAAGAATAATTATTATCGTTGACAGGCAAATCTCTTTACCTGTCACGAAATAATTGGTGGGAACAACAGGGCTCGAACCTGTGACCCTCTGCTTGTAAGGCAGATGCTCTCCCAGCTGAGCTATGCTCCCTTTTAGCTGGTTTGTCGTTTTCAGGACTTTGTTTTGTTGTGTCCCTCACAACAGTATCTATTATACACTATCCCACCCTGTTTGTCAACACTTTTTTTGATATTTTTTATGTTTTGTATCATTTTACAATGCTAGTCCGATATTTTTAAAAACTTATGTGCATTTGCAACATCAAAGCTGCATTTTTCGCCTTGAAATGGGCTTTTTTCATCAGGCTTCCCCTCAAAAAAAATCCGCCGAGCCACACGCCCGACGGATAAAATTTTTTCAAGAATTATTTTTTATCAAGCTGTTTTTTGAGCTTTTCCTGCTCCTGCTCCATAAGCTTCATAAGTTCCTCCAAGGAAGCTGACGCTGTCTTTGTCTGCTGTGCAGGCTTTGCCGCAGGTTTTGCCTTTGGCACAGGCTTTTTCTCAGGCTCAGGGGCTACAGTACCCTCAGTTGAAGCCGCCTCGTCAAGAAGCTGTGAAGCTCTCTCGTAGTAAGAACGGTCTATCTCAGCACGCTCTTCCTTTTCCGCAGGTCTTTCAAATATAGTTTCCTCGACCTCTTCTACTTCCTCGATAACTTCCTCCGTTTCAGCCTTCTCTTCGCCCTCAGGCTCAGCCTTGTGGTGAGAAGCTATCTCGTCGTCAACGTGCTTGCGATGTTTTGCGATCTGCTCGCCCTCGTTCTCGCCGCCGAACAGGAAATCGTCAAGAGTAACGCTCTCTGCAGGTTCTTCCTCGTCATCGTCCTCTTCCTCATCATCTGAAGAATGAGTAGCGATAGCAATTATAAGCTCGATAACAACGAGCAGGAATATAGGAATAACAGCGCACACTATCATGCCGAATGTTGAGGACATGAACGTAAGCACCTTGCCCGCTGTCATGTAATATGTAGAAGCTACGCCCACAACGTTCTTTGAGCTTATCTCATAAAGCTTTGCAGGGTCTTTTTCCTGATAAACAGTGTAAACAACGCCGTTGTTATCGTCAGTTGAAGTGATGTCATAAAGCCAGAACACGCTTGTTCCAATATCAGGCACGTTCTCGCACACAACTGCCTCGCCTATCTTGTCTGTGCTAGGGGTCATGTTCGATGTGATAACAAGTGCGCCGTCAGGAACTCTGTCACCCATGCCGTCACCATTCATTATGTACAGACTGTAGCCTGCAATGCTCGGTGTAACGTTCTTGTTTTTGAAAACACGTCCCACTCCCACAACTATAAGCATTTCCAGAATAATAAAAACAATAAAGAATATCAGCACGTTCTTGCCTGCTGATGACTTCTGCTTAGTAGCACTGCTCATACTAAAAATAACATTCCTTTCCAAGATATATCCAAAATATCATATTTTATCGCACTAATACATTTATTATATCACAAAGCGCCGCAAATTTCAACACATTTGAGCATATTTTTTGCTTTTGAGAAAATTATTCATTTTTGTAAAGTATTATCGTGACAGTACACAGTTCGTCATTTTTTATGACCGCATATTTCGAGGTAGACCAATCTCCCCCAGCCTGACTGTATGCACGCCTCAGCACGTCAAAGATAACACCGCTATTCTCATCAAAGAGAGTATCCACAGCCTTGTCATACATTTCACTGTCAGCACATTTTAGCCTTGCATATCCACTGTCAGCCATTGCTTCCGCCACAGAACGGCACATCATCTGAACGACATCATCACCGCTTTGAGCATACAGACCGTTTCTTCTGTAATAATTTGCCCCCGAGGAAAATGCCTCAGGATAGTTCAAAAACTTGTTATCATCCGCTGTATGGTCTTTTGCACACTCGGCGTCAGTGATGCCAAAATAGTCATAGCGGATATAGTCCTCCCCTGCATCTGTCACAGGATCGTCCCAAGTGAGGTCAACGTTCGTCCATTCACCGTCTATCATGACCTTGTTCCATAAATGTGGCTGAACAGCTCCGCCGTCATAGGCTTTGCCTGCCACAGGTATACACTTTATACCTGCCTTGGTACAAAGTATCTGCATTGCCTTTGCATACCCCTCGCACACAGCCTTGCCCTCTACAAGACAGCCATATGCTGAATAGCAATTTTTTGCTGTATCGTCATAGTTACACTCAAGAATTATGCTGTCATGGAAATACAGCACCTTGTCATAATCCGACCAGCCCTGCTCAATGCCTGCAAGTATCTCCCCGACCTTTTTATCCAGCTTTTCTTTCTCAGCCTGCGCTTCCTCAGCGGTCTTGTCATATGTGACCTCCACAGATGTCACATATCCATCTCCGTCAATGCAGATAGTATACTGTGAACCCATATAGTCGATATAAGGACAAGCCGAAGTAAGCATGGAGATAAACGCACCGATATCGTCCTTGCTTATAACTCCCTCAGCCAGCTCCACAGAGCTTTCAAATTCGCTCAGCCCTTTGTAAAGCTGTGAAAACACACGTTTTTCGTCAGTACAAAGAAAATCGGCGATATACTCTGCCGTGTCAGGTATCTCAAGTGCCGTAAAACTCTCGTTTCTGCTGTCAAGCCCTGTTTCAGTATGTCTTTCCGAACTGGCTTCAACATACGCATGAGTGTTCACAAAAGTATTTTTTGAACGGTTTTTATTTTTCTCTCCCGTTCCGCCTAAACTGCACCCCGATGTGCAGATAAGCACTGCCGCTGTGAGTGCGGCGACCATTTTCTTTCTTTTCAATTTTTGTCCTCGATTTTTACACAAAATTCTGTCTGTATCTTTCAGCCCTTAGTCCGTGACCTCTTCATTATCTCTTTTTATCACAGCCCTGAGCCGTTCTATTTTCTTTTCATGTATCGACAGCACCTTGAACTCCACGTTTTCCCAATGCACCGTCACCTTTTCGTTATCCTCAGGCACATGACCCAGCAGGTCCATAACGAATCCGCCTATAGTGTCATAATCCACCTCGCCGTGATACTCCTTGCCAAGAGCCTCCATAACGTCGTCAAACGCCGCTGTGCCTACCATATCATAGCAGTCAGAAGATACCTTCTGTATCTCCTCCGTTTCATCATCATATTCGTCCTGAATACTACCCACGATAGTTTCAAGCAGATCCTCCATAGTAATGATACCGGCTGTTCCGCCGTAATCGTCCACCACAACTGCTATCTGTGTCTTATCTTCAGTGAACTCTTTGAAAAGCTCACCACACTTGTTGCTTTCAGGCACAAAGGTTATATCTCTCATGAACTCCTTTACAGGACGTTCTTTCTTATCCTCTTCAAACACCAGCCTGAGCAAGTCCTTTGCGAATATAACACCACTTATGTTGTCGGCATTGTCGCAGTAAACAGGTATTCTCGAAAAGCCCTCGCCTATAACAAGCTTCACAGCCTCCGAAAGCGTGGAATTTTCTTCTATGGCAACCATTTCTGTGCGGTGTGTCATAACTTCACGAACTTCGATATCGTCAAAATCAAAAATGTTGCTTATCATTTCCGCCTGACTTTCCTCGATACCGCCAGTTTCGTTTACAGCGTCCACCATCATGAGTATCTCTTGCTCAGTGACAGAGTCTGCCTTGTTTGTGGACTTAACGCCAAACAGCCTTAAAATTCCTGCCGAAACCGCTCCGCTCACAACCGCCAATGGGCTGAATACCGCAAGAAACACTTTGTATACGCCGCAGTTGTTTAAAATGAACTTCTCGCCCACCTTGCCTGAAATGCAAAGCTTTTTCGGTATGCCTATGCCAAAAGTGCATATAACAAGGGCAAGCAGACAGCTTATTATAACAAATGAACATATGCCGCTAACATAATACGGTGCCTGATAGTTAAAAAGCGTATAAAGCCCGTCAGAAATCGGCTCGTAGAAGAATATGACCCCCACCACCGAAACTACGATTATCATAATAGAACGTGCGATGAGGTTTGTCGCAACTACCCTGCCCGTTCTGCCAAGCAAAGCCGCAAGCCTTATTGCCTTCGGGTCTTTGTCCTCCTCAGCCATTTTCTTTAGCTTCGCGTCATTGAACTCCACAGCCGCATTTTCGCACAAGGTAAGAAAAGCCATAAGCAATATTACCGCCGCACAAACACCTATTCCCGTCCACAGTCGCCCGACATCGTCCATAAAAAAAATACCGTCCCTTTCACATAGGCGAAAAAGCTCGCCTTTTAATCATATACTATTTATTATAGGCAACATATGCTTCTTTGTCAATAGATATTGTCACAATTTTTCACATTCTGCCTGAATTTCATATGGGCAATTTTAGTTATGAAAAAAGCAGACGAGCCGCAAAGCCCATCTGCTTACATCAAACAATATTATTTCTCTGCCGCACCTATCTTGGAAACTGCGTCCCTAGTAGTGTTTACGTCCTTAAGGCTCTTTGTAAGCACCTCAGCCGCCTCAGAAAGCGACTTGTTAAGATTTTCAGAAAGTGCCTCACGGATAGCCTTGTCCTTAGCCTTAGCCTGCTCAACGATATCAGCCGCCTGCTTGTTAGCTTCTGCAGCTATCTGCTTTGCATAGTCAGCCGCCTGCTTGATGATCTCCTCCTGAGCCACAAGCTTCTTAGCCTCGTCCTTAGCCTTCTTTACGATCTCCTCGGCTTCCTTGTTGGCCTCAGTAAGGATATTTTTCTTATCTCTTGTCATATCCTTTGCACGCTTTATCTCACCCGGAAGGTTAAGTCTTATGCTGTCGATGTATTCACGCATCTGCTCAACATCGATCATTTTTTTCTGTGAAAACGGTACGCTTGAAGACTTGTCAAGCAGTTCGTCCATAAGTTCAAGTATTTCCTCTACCGTCATTTTAAACACCCTTTCATTACTGATCTATATTATTGGCAGGCTTATAGAGCCTGTCAGTGATCTTGCTCTGTATCTGTTTCGGCACGAAGCCTGTGATATCTCCACCGAAGCTTGCGATCTCCTTTACAACGCTTGACGAAAGGAACATATTCTCTCCCGTAGTGGTTAGAAACACCGTTTCAGCGTCATTGTAAAGCTTTTTATTTGCAAGAGCCATTTGGAACTCATACTCAAAGTCAGACACAGCCCTAAGTCCCTTTACGATAGCATTAGCTCCTGTTTTTTGCAGATAATCCGCCAGCAGACCGTTATAACAATCCACCACCACATTATCAAGGTGCTTCGTGGCTTCAATTATCATTTCCATTCTTTCTGTAGGTGTGAAAGCAGCCCTTGATTTATTAGCATTAAAGGACACCAGTACTATCACCTTATCGAAAAGCTTTGAAGCTCTGTCGATTATATCCAGATGACCCAGCGTAACAGGGTCAAAGCTTCCCGGGCAAACAGCGATACGCATCAATAGTCCACTTCTTTCATTGGTATCTTATAGACCGTCAAAGCGGTCTTACCGTATTTATATCTCTTATGAAGCTTAAGTCTGCCGTAGCTTTCTCCAAGCTCAAGCTCCTTTTCATGCTCGCACACAATGACAGCACCATCATTGAGCTTGCTCTCCACAAGCTCCAAAGCCTTTTCAACTATGCCCATTCTGTAAGGCGGGTCGATAAAAACTATATCAAGCCCGGCTTTGGCAACTTTAAGATATTCCAGACTATCCATGCAAAGCACACGGGATTCCTTATTGAAACCGCATGAATCCACATTATCCTTGACGATAGCCACAGCCTCAGGATTGCTGTCCACGAAAACGCAGTGACTAGCCCCACGGCTGAGAGCCTCTATACCCATTTGACCGCTGCCTGCAAAAAGGTCAAGCACCGAACTTGCTGGTACATCAAACTGAATAATGGAAAAAACAGCCTCTTTTACCATATCTGTAGTTGGTCTTGTATCCAACGACTCCAAAGTTTTAAGCTTTTTTCCCCTGCAGGAACCTGTAATAACTCTCATAAAAAATAACTCCAAAATAAAAGTATACAATCATTATACTATATTAATTACCATTTGTCTAGACTATTCGCCGATATTTTTTTATTTTTTATACCACACACAAAAAGGGACTTCACAGTGGAAGTCCCTTTAGTTATTTTAATTACGTACTCTAAGAAACAAGTCCTCAGTTAAGATTACTTTCTCTTAGAAACTACGATAGCTGCACCTGCGAGAGCGATACCTGCAAGAGCGATACCTGCTGTTGCGCCTGTAGCTGCTGTGTTGTCAGAAGCAGCGCTTGAAGATGTAGCAGTTGTTGTACCTGTTGTACCAGCCTTTGAAGAAGTTGTTGCGGCTGTGCTGTTAGCCTTTGAATCAGTCTTGCTGTCTTTCTTGCTGTCTGCTGTTGAGTCAGCCTTGCTGTCAGTGCCGCTTGATGTGTTATCGCCGCCCTGATCTGGGAAGAATACCTTAGCTGTGTATGTACCATTGCCTGTTACGTCTGGCATCTCAAATGTTGTGCCTGCTGGGTTAACACCGTCTGGCTTGTTGCCGAAGAATGTTGAAGACCAGTCAGCGCCTGCTGTCTGGAAGCCACCGCCTACATATGCCTTACCGGAAAGGTCAGAAGAAAGACCATCAATTGTGAATGTTACTTCGATAGTCTTTGAAGGAAGAGTTGTGAATACTGTTGTAGCTCCATCCTTACCACCATTTACGTCGTCGTTATAAACGTTAACGAGCTCGAACTTGAGCTCATCGCCCTGCCAGTACATCATACCTGTACCATTAGCTGTTACAACGTTATCATCGAACTTGATCTCGTCGATAGTTACCTTAACAGGAACTGTTGTCCAGTCATCAGGCTCCTTGCCGTCTTCCTGAAGAACGCTGTTAGCGATAGCCTCGTCCTTTGTCATACCGATATAAACGCCAAATACAGAAACACCGTCATCATTGTTTGGTCCCTTGCCTGCGTCAGCTGCAAAAGCTGTCATAGCCATAGCAGATGTAGCGATAGCTGCTGCTGCCATGCCTGCAAAAATCTTTGTAAGTTTCATTTCTAAAACTTCCTTTCTTAAATAACTTTACTTACATTGTACTTTATTTTTCGTAAAATTTCAATCGGCCGATTCACCAAATATGATAACGTTTTCTTATGCAATCATAACAATTTATACTATTGATTTTTAGAAGTATAGCCCAATTTTCGCACTTTACAAAACTTTTTTATCTTATGTAAAAATACTAAACCGTCATTTATCAAGCTTTTTCTTCTGCACCTTTCCAGTCACTTTCAGCACGATACCTCTAGGAGCAAATTTAGCCCCTGCATAAAGTGCCTTTATAGACTTCTCAGGGATAATGATGAGCTTTCTTCCGAACATTCCCTCAAGAGCCTTTTTTGCACAAAACTGTGGTGTTATGGAGCTTACGCCGAACTTGCAGTTTGCAACGTCATTGAACTCCGTATCCACAGGACCCGGGCATACCGCACAAACGTGTACCCTGCTGTTTCTCGCCCTCAACTCCTCATATATTGCGCTGGTAAGGCTCACAACATAAGCCTTTGAAGCATAGTATGTTGCCATCATAGGGCCGCCGTACATAAGCCCTGCCGAAGAAGCTATATTCATTATATAACCCCTGTCAGCGGCAACAAAGTCTTTCAAAAACAGCTTTGTGAGCATATGCACCGCCGTAACGTTGGTGTCTATCATTTTAAGCTCAGTGTCCAGAGGAAGCTTGTCAAAGCTGCCCACTGCACCAAAGCCTGCGCAGTTCACAAGCACTGATATCTTCTCGCTCTTTGTTTCCTCATAAAGCCGCAGACATTCTTCCCTGTCGGAAACGTCGCAAACTATCACCCTCGTGTTGTCACCAAGCTCCTCCGCAAGCTCTCTGAGCCTTTCCTCACGTCTTGCGCTGAGTATCACACGAAAGCCCCTTGCAGATAGATCTCTCGCTATCTCTCTGCCAATTCCCGAGCTTGCGCCTGTTACCAAAGCCGTCTTAGCCATTTATATCATCCTCCACCCTTTTCAGGGATATTATTTGATTTTTGTCATATCAGTATATCACATTAGTATCACCCTGTCAAGTGTGAGAAAGATGTAAAATACGCAGAAAAGCATCGCAAAAAACTGAATAAAAATGTCAAAATCTCTTGACATTTACTTTAAAGTATGGCATAATGTTAATATAATTTTAAGAAATAGAATAAAATTAAACTGAGAAATCAAAGAACAAAGAACAAGGAGATAAAAAATTATGAGTTGTACCCTTTGCATACTTGCCGCAGGTCTTGGAAGTCGCTTCAAAGGCGGCATAAAACAGCTTGAACCTTTCGGACCAAACGGCGAGATAATAATGGATTATTCTATCTATGACGCCGTTGAGGCAGGCTTTGACAAGGTCGTATTCATTATAAGAAAGGATATCCGTGATGCCTTTGATAAAATGATAGGCGACCGTATCTCAAAATACGTCAAGATAGATTACGTTTATCAGGAGCTTGACTGTCTTCCAGAGGGCTATTTCGTACCTGAGGGACGTGTTAAGCCGTGGGGTCACGGTCACGCAGTCTGCTGTTGCAAGGGCGTTATAAATGAGCCTTTCGCAGTAATAAACGCTGATGATTTTTACGGTAAGGAAGCTTTTGTGAAGCTCCACGATTTTCTCTGCAATGAAAACTCAGATTGCAAAAAGCTTCATCTCGGCATGGCAGGCTTCATACTGAAAAACACTCTGAGCGACTTCGGTGCAGTGAACAGAGGTGTCTGTGAAGTGAAAGACTCTATGCTCACAGACGTTGTTGAAACCTACAATATCCGCCGTGAGAATGACGGCAAGGTCTATTCAGGCAAGGAAGAAACAGCCGAGCTTGACGAGAACTGCTATGTGTCAATGAATATGTGGGCTTGCCCTGACGGCTTTATAGATAAGCTCAATGGTATGTTCACAGACTTTATGAAAGAAAATAAAGACAGCCTGACAGCGGAGTTTCTCCTCCCTGCGGGTATCGATATAATGATAAAAACAGGTGTTGCAGACTGCAAGCTTCTGGAAACTCACGATAAGTGGTTCGGCGTTACATATAAAGAGGATAAGCCAACCGTTAAAGCTGATATCGCAAAGCTTATAGAGGCTGGCGTTTATCCTGAAAAGCTTTGGAAATAAAACTTTTTCAAACAAATAAAACAGAATAATTTGTCAACAATAAGTCGGGCAGAACAAATTCTCCCGACTTTTTTGCGTCAGTTTGTAAAAAGTGAAGAAAATCCTTAATTCGACTAAAAAGCACTTGAAAAAGGCTGTAAAATGTGTTATGATAATCTTTGAAACGGATCTGCATTTTTGCAGGTCAGGAGAGATAATATAAGAGGTAGTATAATGGAGAGCCAACACGGTAGCAATTTGAAAAATATAAGAAAAAAAAGAGCCACAGCACAGCAAAGCATAGTGTCATTGAGTTGTCTTGTGTGCATAGCATTTGCGGCAATATGGGGCTTCCATGCAGGAAGCGGCAACAGCAGGGCTGTTGAAGCAAAGAAGATGTCAGCTTCAAGCTCTGTGGCAGAGAGCGAAAGCTCCGAGATCAATGCAGACAACTCTTCTCAGGCAGAAAGCATGGTCGATGAGAGTGGCATAGATGAAAGCCTTACTGACAGCTCAGTTACCCATGATGACGCCGACGACCTTTCCGACGCAGTTTTCATAGGCGACTCACGAACAGTTGGTCTGCAAAACAACTGCGATAAACCAAAAGCAACGTTCCTTTGCTCTGTGGGAATGCACATCGACACCGTTATGACAGACCAGAACATCACCCTCTCAAACGGCAATGCAGGCACTGTTATCGATGCCCTTGGAGAAAGACAATATGGCAGAGTGTATATAAACCTCGGCACTAACGAGCTTGGCTGGCCTTATATCGACACCTTCAAGGATTATTATACACAGCTTATCACAAAAATTCAGGAGATACAGCCTGACGCTGTTATCTATGCTGAATCTATCCTCCCTGTAACAGCTTCAAGAAGCTTGCAGGGCGACGCCATAAATAACACAAATGTAGCCACATTCAATCAGGCTATCTCAGAGGTGGCACAGCAGACAGGTATAAATTATCTTGACTGTACCTCCGCTGTAGCAGGTGCAGACGGCACTCTTCCGGAGGAAGCCTCCTCAGACGGAATACACCTTATGAGCGAATACTGCGACAAGTGGCTCAACTATATAATCGACAACACATAAGAAAGGAAAGAAAAATTATGAAAACAAAGAAGATACTCTGCACTCTTATGGCAGTTATGTGCATGGGCACAGCAGCACTTACAGGCTGCGGTTCAGACTCTGACAGCAGCTCAGCAAACTCCGCAAATTCAGCGGCAGCCGCTCAGACAAACGAAAGCGTTGACGTAACAGCCGTTGCGGACAAGCTCAAGGACGGCATAAAGTTCAAGGACGAGCTCGCAGAGCTTGACGAAGCAAAGATAGAAAAGATAATCGGCATATCAGCAGACAGCTATACAAAGGCTAAGGTCTATGTAAGCTCATCAGGAGGAACAGCCGAGGAGATAGACTGCTTTGAAGCCAAGGACGCAGACAGTGCAAAGGCTATCACAGATACACTTACAGCAAGAGTCGAAAGCCAGAAAAAGGTTTTTGAAAACTATGTCCCTGAGGAAATGACAAAGCTAGGCGACCCTGTTCTTGTAACCAACGGCAATTATGTTTACCTCTGTCTTTCAAACGATAACGATAAAGCAAAAGAGATAATAGGCTAGGAGTAATAAATATATGCTTTTTTCAAGTACAACATTTCTGTTCGCTTTCTTGCCTATTGTACTGATAACGTATTATATCGTCCCACGCATAACACGCAATCTGGTGCTGTTTATTTTCAGCCTTGTGTTTTACGCATGGGGCGAACCTGTTTATATCGTCCTCATGATAGCTTCCACTATCGTTGCGTATATAACAGGACTATTGGCAGACAAACAGCGTAAAAACGCAAAAAAATACACTCCGCTCATCGCAATGATAGGAGCGGTGGTGTGGAACATCGGGCTTCTTCTGTTTTTTAAATATACCGACTTTTTCATCGGTGCAGCCAACAGCATTTTCGGCACGCAGATAAAGACCTTGGGTCTTGCCCTTCCTATCGGTATCTCATTCTACAGCTTCCAGACCCTTTCCTACGTTATCGACGTTTATAAGGGCGAAGTAAGAAGTCAGAAGAACTTCCTCGACCTTGCCACCTATGTTGCCCTTTTCCCACAGCTTATCGCAGGTCCTATCGTAAGATACATCGACGTTGCGGAACAGCTCAAAAAGCGTAACGAGAGCATAGAGCATTTTGCACAGGGCGTGTGGAGATTTTCCATAGGTCTTGGCAAAAAAGTCATTCTCGCAAATACTATCGGCGAGCTTTTCGACACTATCTCAAACTCAGCACAATCCGAACTGAGCGTTGCCGCAAGCTGGCTGGGCATAATAGCCTATACCTTCCAAATATACTTTGACTTCTCAGGCTATTCCGATATGGCGATAGGTCTTGGCAAAATGTTCGGCTTCGACTTTCTCGAGAACTTCAACTACCCTTACATCTCCACCTCTATCACAGACTTCTGGAGACGCTGGCATATGTCACTTTCAAGCTGGTTCAGAGATTATGTCTATATCCCTCTTGGCGGTAACCGCAAGGGCAAAGCAAGACAGTGCCTTAACATCATGATAGTATGGTTTCTCACAGGCTTCTGGCACGGTGCAAACTGGAACTTTATGCTATGGGGCGTGTACTTCGGTGTGATACTCCTATGTGAAAAGCTTTTCTTGGGCAAAGCCCTGAAAAAGATACCTGCATTTTTCCAGCACCTCTATGCACTTCTTTTTATAGTCATAGGCTGGGGAATATTCTCCTATGAAGATTTCGGCAAGCTCACACAGAACTTCAAAAATATGTTCGGCGCAGGGGGACTTCCTCTCATAAATCACCAAACAGTGTTCTGGCTCGCTCAGTATGCAGTAACAATAGTGATACTTGTGATAGCTTCAACACAGCTTCCAAAAAAGCTCTGCCTTAAGCTTCAGATCAAGTGTCCTGAGATATGCGGCTGTATACTCCAACCGCTGTGGGCATTAACACTTTTGGCAGTTTCCACCGCCTACCTTGCAGGTAATTCATTCAATCCGTTCCTGTATTTCAGATTTTAAAGGAGGACGGCAGATATGAAAAAACAACTTAAAAACTATATTATGATAGTGTGCTTTCTGCTGTTCATATTCGGCTTTGCAGTGGCAAGCTTTATTTCCGAGGACCGTGAATTCTCCGAAAACGAGAACCGCTATCTCCAGCAAGCCCCTGAATTTTCATGGAAAAAACTCGAAAAAGGCGAGTTCACATCGGATATCGAAAGCTATATGTCCGATCAGATATTCATGAAAGACCAGCTTGTGAGTCTTAAAACAGTCACCGACCGCACGCTTTTGAAAAACTATCAGAACGGCGTATATTTCGGCAAGGACGGCTATTATCTCCAAGACTATCAGGAAAACAGACCTCTTATTGAGAAAAATATAAGCTGTCTTAACGATTTTGCTGACAGCCTAGATAAATCTGTCGACGTAAGCTTTCTTCTTGTGCCGAATGCAGTTTCCGTTATGTCAGACAAGCTCCCTGCGGTCACACAGACCGACGATCAGCTTGAAAGCGAAAAGTATATAAGCTCTATCCTCAGCGACAGGATAAACCTCTGCTTCCCATATGACCAGCTCAAAGACGCCGCAGAGTCCACGCAGGTTTTCTATAAGACCGACCACCACTGGACGGCCGAGGGCGCAAAAGTGGGATTTGACGCACTTATGACAGCCATGAATGAAGATATCCCACAGGTATCCTACAATATAGAAACTGTAAAGGACTTTCATGGCACGCTTTATTCAAAAGCCCCAACAGACTTCTCCGCTGCTGACGAAATGCACTTCTACACAAACCCTGACAACAGCGTAAAGGTAAATTATGTTGAAGAAAACAAACAAACAGACACCCTTTTTGACGATTCATTCAAGACCAAAAAGGATAAATACTCCACATTCATGGGCGGAAACTTTGCCCTCACGGAAATAGAAACAAACGGCGAAAGCGATGAACACGTCCTTATTATAAAGGACAGCTACGCAAACACAGTTATGCCATACTTTGCCGACAAGTATAAGCACATCACAATGATAGATATGCGTTATTACCACATCATGGATAAGACAGTCAGCGAGTATGTAAAAGGCAACGGTATAACAAAGGTCATTTTCCTTTATAATATGGACTTTGTGAACACCGATAACAACTTCATATGGCTTGAATAATTCATAAGCAAGCAGGGGCGGCCATTGGTCGCCCGCTATTTTTTATCACACCCATACAACCCACAGAAAGAAGGACATAAAATGACACTTACCCCCTACAAAAGAAAAGCCTTTTATTATGAAACAGACCGCATGGATATAATCCACCATTCAAATTACGTCCGTTGGCTTGAGGAAGCCCGTGTTGACCTTATGGAACAGCTTGGCTGCCCTTTCCACAAAATAGAAGAACGTGGCATAGTTTCCCCTGTTCTCTCTGTTGAAACACACTATAAATATCCCGTCCGTTTCGGAGACGAGTTTGAAGTGCGCTGTAAGCTGTCAAAGTTCAACGGCTGTGCCTACGAGCTTGACTATGAGGTCTTTGACCTTACCACTCAGAAAACAGCCTGCCTTGCCCACACCTCCCACTGCTTCACCACCTCCGACCTTAAGCCTGTAAGACTAAGAAAACATTATCCCGATATCTACGAGAAATTCCTATCCGCATATCAGGCAAGTGAAGAATAAGCAAAAAAAATGTACAGCTCCCGAGAAGACACTCGGGAGCTGTACTTTTATGTAAAAAAATGACAGACGTGACCTGTCACGAAGAAAGCAATCCATCAACGCCCTCACGCCACTTTTCAAAGCTGCACAAACCAAGCTTTGCCCAGCGACATTCCGAGCATAGTATATCAAATGCCTTTTTATCCATTTTGCTTCTCAGTCTTGTCAGCGCACTGCGATAATTCTCCACTGAGTGACATTCTATCTCAGAAAGTCTGCAAACCTCGCTGTCTTTCTGTGCCACCGTTCCGCCACAGCCGTCAAGCAAACAACCGTCCTCCGTCCTGTTTGGGCAGTGCTGACATATCATATCTCCGCTGCACACAAACCGCACCGCAGTGTCCTCGCTCTCCAATCTGTCTTTCACAGACTGCATATTCACCGAAAAACCGTCACTGTAGCCTTCTCCCTGAAAAAGCGGCAGGCACAGCAGATGATGAAATCTAAGCTCAGGCTCTCTTGTAAGCATAGCAACCTGTCTTTGCAAGTCTGCTTACAAGCTCGATGCTGATAAGGTAAGCAGCAACAACAGAGATAACGTCCTTTACAAGATAAGGAACAGAAACAAGAAGTATAGACTTGCCAATAGAGATATTAGCAACGATAGCGTACTGGATAGCACCGAGCAGGTGGTCGCAAGCAAGACCTGCGATACCAAGCACGATAGCGATGACCTTACCGCTTATCTTGTTAGAGCAGAACTTTGCGCCAAGACCGCAAAGAAGAGCCATAACGATAAATCCGTAAATGAATCCGCCTGTATACCCTACGATAACGGAGAAACCGCCTGACCAGCCTGCGAATACAGGCACACCGATAGCGCCCAACAGACCATAGACCAGAGCAGACACAGCTCCGCCCTTCCAGCCAAGAAAATATCCTGCGAGAGCCACAGCGAAAGTCTGGAGCGTAACAGGAACGTGAGTAGGAAGCGGAATAGTTATCTGCGAAAGCACAGCGATTATAGCCGTCATAACTCCGATACCGACTATTTGTTTTGTTTTGTTTTTAGCATTGTTATTCATTGTAAACCTATCCTTTACTTTTTATTTGACAATTAATATTGTATCACATACCAAGTCCATTGTCAACCAAAAATATTTATTTCGGTATACAATTATAAGGCATCGGTAAACGATACTTTTATACAAATTTAATAACAAACAGTGAAAACACGGCATTGCCATTCCGAACTGTACACCGAGGGCGTCATCCCCTACAATATTTCGGGCAACTTCCTACCACCGCAAAATCGCTACGCTCGGTGCTGTCTTTTACTTCATACTTGAGCACAACTCTGTTCAGCTTTGCCAATTCCTCATACCTCACTCCTCATTCCTCACTTCCCCACTTCCTCATTCCTCACTTCCCCTTGTGCATTTTGCCCTTAAATCCTACTAAATTGATAGAATTAATATCAGTTTTCACAAAAATGCGAAAAATCACCTTAAACCTATTGACATTCCTCTATGGGTGTGGTATAGTATAAATACGCTAAAACATACTAAACGACTAGGATTAATATGAATTTGAAATGAGGCGTTGAAAATGAGTGTAAAAATACTGAAACTGAAAACAGCGTACGATTCACGAATGTGTATGTGCTGTATGTGTTGCTGTTAAAATCAGCATAAAGTTCAGTAACAAAAATTTTTATCGGATTTAAAAAACATCAATTTAATGAAAGAGGTAATTTAAAATGAGCGCAATAAACGAAAGAAATCTTAAATTTGAAACACTCCAGCTCCACGTTGGTCAGGAAACAGCAGACGCAGTAACAGACGCAAGAGCCGTTCCTATTTATCAGACATCATCATACGTTTTCCATAACTCACAGCATGCCGCTGACAGATTTGCTCTTAAGGACGCAGGCAACATCTATGGCAGACTTACAAACCCAACTGAGGACGTTTTTGAAAGACGTATCGCGGCTCTCGAGGGCGGCACAGCAGCTCTTGCAGTTGCATCAGGTGCAGCTGCAGTAACATACGCTATTGAGAACGTAGCCCTTGCAGGCGATCATATCGTAGCTGCAAAGAACATCTATGGCGGCACATATAACCTGCTTGCACACACTCTTGTTGATTACGGCATAACAACAACGTTTGTCGATCCGCTTGACCCAGCTAACTTTGAAAAGGCTATCAAGGATAACACAAAGGCTCTCTATATCGAAACTCTTGGCAACCCTAACTCAGACGTAGTTGATATCGAAGCTATCGCAAATATCGCACACGCACACAATATCCCACTTCTCGTTGACAGCACATTCGCTACTCCATATCTCGTAAGACCTATCGAGTATGGCGCAGATATCGTTATCCATTCTGCAACAAAGTTTATCGGCGGTCACGGCACAACAATCGGCGGCGTTATCGTTGAAAGCGGCAAGTTTGACTGGAAGAAGTCAGGCAAGTTCCCTCAGCTCACAGAACCAAACCCAAGCTACCACGGTGTAAGCTTTGCAGACGCAGCCCCTGGCGCAGCATTTGTAACTCGTATCCGTGCTATCCTTCTCCGTGATACAGGTGCAACACTTTCACCTATCCACGCATTCATCTTCCTGCAGGGTCTTGAAACACTGTCCCTGAGAGTTGAGCGCCATGTTGAGAACGCACTTAAGGTAGTTGACTTCCTTAACAATCACCCAAAGGTAGAAAAGGTAAATCACCCTTCAGTATCAGACGATCCAAGCCAGCAGGCACTTTACAAGAAGTATTTCCCTAACGGCGGTGGTTCTATCTTCACATTCGAGATAAAGGGCGACGCAAAGACAGCTCAGAACTTCATCGACCACCTGAAACTCTTCTCACTCCTTGCAAACGTAGCAGACGTTAAGTCACTGGTTATCCACCCAGCATCAACAACACACGCAGAGCTTAACGAAGCAGAGCTTGCAGATCAGGGTATCAAGCCAAATACTATCAGACTTTCTATCGGCACAGAGCATATCGACGATATCATCTACGATCTCAGCGAAGCATTCGACGCTATCTAATAAAAACCTTTTGCCATTACGGTTTTTACCTAAAAATACAAACCCCAATATAGAAACGGCTGACAGGCGAAAAGCTTGCCAGCCGTTTTTTGTACCCATAAAAAAGCAGGGCAACAACAAGCCACCCTGCTCCATAAAGCAAAAAGTCAGAAAAAATCCTTCGCCACAAGGCGATACCTTAATTCCTCACTCCTAACTCCTCACTACTTCTCCAGCTCAGAGATCTTATCCACTCTTCTCTGATGTCTGCCGCCCTCAAACTCCGTTTCAAGGAAAACGTCCACCAGCTCGATAGCCAAGCCTGCACCCAGCACTCTCGCACCAATGCAAAGCACATTTGCGTCATTATGCGCTCTTGTATACTTAGCAGAGAAATAATCCGAACAGCAAGCCGCTCTTATTCCCTTTATCTTGTTTGCGCTCATTGACATTCCAATACCAGTTCCGCATATGAGTATTCCCATTTCGTATTCGCCCGAAGCCACTTTCTCGCAAACTTCCTTTGCCTTGTCAGGATAGTCCACTTTCTCTCCTGCCTGAATACCAAAATCAGTGTATTCCACACCCTTTTCGTCCAAATGTGCCAATATCTCCGCCTTAAGCTCAGGACCTGCATGGTCACATCCAATAGCAATTTTCATATTAATTTCCTCCTATTTATCCCTATGTGCCTTATCCTTTTCCGCCTTTGTAGCCTGCAAATATGATACCTCCAGCCTGTCCGCCGAAACCATTATCTCAGGCTGAGCCTCCACTACAAGACACAGTGACGAAGCCCTCTGTAGCCTGTTCACATAGCTTGCAAGCTGAACATTTTCGTTGTCAGCGAAATATTTCGCCTTTATCTCTGCCGCACAGTCGCCCACAAGCATTGTCTTTTCAGAAAACTCTCCCGAAAAAACTTCCTCCTCAGGGCAAACTCTGTCAGCGGATATCCTCGTGACAACGCCGTTTTTGCACTGAAACTCGCCTGCATAAACTATCTTAGGTCTTGCCCTCATAACAGAAATTATCCTGCCTTCAAAACCTATGCAGTTGTAAGCCAGCGAAAGCAGAGTGGAAACTCCTGCGCTTTTTAAACTCTCACAGCCAAAGCACATTCCCTTTACAGCCGCCACGCCTATTCTAAGCCCAGTGTAAGACCCCGGACCCTTTGCAATAGCCGCACAGTCAAGGTCAGTGTAAGTAAGCCCTGTTTCCTCAAGAGCCTGCTTCACCATAGGCAATATCACCTGGGAATGAGTGAGCTTTGTGTATACAGACTTCTCCCAAAGAAGCTTCTCTCCGTCCGTCACCGCCACCGAAGCGACCTTTCCGCTTGTGTCAATAGCTAATATCTTCAAATCTATCATCTCCCTCAGGTGCAGTTATGCTTATCGCCCTGCTGTCCTCGTCAATGCGCTGAATATCTATCCTCAAAGCGTCCTCAGGAAGCTCCTCAGCAATATTCTCCGACCATTCCACCGCAAGCACAGTGTCTTCGTCCATGTAGTCAAAAAAGCCTGTAGTTTCCAGATCGTCTGCCGAATTTATGCGATACATATCAAAGTGTATAAGGCTGAGCCTGTCCCCACGGTATTCGTTCACCAGCGCAAAGGTCGGAGAAGTCACCTCGTCGCCAAGTCCCATGCCAATAGAAATTCCCCTTGTAATAGTAGTCTTTCCTGCACCAAGACCACCGCTGTAAGCGATAAGATCGCCGCCTTTCAGCCGTCTGCCTATCTCCTCACCCAAAGCGATAGTTTCCGCCGCAGATGATGTTTTGTATACCTTTGTCAACCTATCACCTCATTTGACCGTCATCTTCCGTGTAGCCCACAATAAAAAGGCTGTTTTTATTCATAAGCTGATAAATGCTCTCCACCTCTGTCTTGTCCGCCGCTGAATTGTAGCAGTTGTAAACATAGAGCCTGCCCTCCTCTTTAACAGCGAAAACTGTGTGGATACCGCTGAAAATATTCAACCCGATATGGTAAGAAACGATCACAGGCTTGCCCTCTTCAACAGCCGCCTGAGCCTCATCAGCCTTAAAAAATCTCTTGTATCCCACTCCCATTGCCTTAAAAAGACCGCTTATTTTCCTAGGATTAGACCCCAGCGAACCGTCCGCCGCAATAAGAGCATTCTTTTCAAAATCATAAGCAAGCTTTGCCATGTCAGGCTCAAAGCCCTCGTATGTGAGATAATTATAAGCCGCAATGACCTCACAGCCTACCCCTGCGAACTTGGTTTCGCCAAGTATCAGATCGCACACAGGGGGATTTTCCTGCCCGTATTTCACAAAGCCATCTATCTTTATGCCCTTGTTGTGATCATAATTTTCCGCAGCCCTGCCGCTGTCAGATTCCTTATAAGTGTCCTCAAAAAGCCGCCACTTCATATCGTCCTCCGAGCTGTCGCCCTGAATACCGCTCTCATCACCGACCTGCGAGCTTTCGTCAACTTCCATGCTGTCACTATCCACCACAGAGCTTTCCGCAGTAGTGGTAAAAGCCGAATCATTGAGCCTTTCACTGTCCGCCTTGTTTCCGCATGAACTTAGCATTATCCCGAGAAACAGAATGACCGCAAGAATTTTCATCACAGCTCACCCTTGCCTTTGAAGTAGTTTAGCATAAGATCCACCATTCTGCCATAGGACTGCTTGCCGTCCTCAACGCCGTTGAGCTTCAGAGATTTTTCCATTGCCTTGTCAGATATCTCCCCCACTGCCTCGCTGTCGAAAACAGTGTCCTTAGCCTCGTCAACGCTCCGCCAGTAGTCCCAGTTTGCTTCCATATCAGCCCACACCTCGTCGCAGATAGAGCTGTCAAAATCTATCTTCTTATCGTCAGAAGCGTAGTCAAAAATCTTGTTTCTAACCTCGCCAAGCGCCGCCAGATAGCCCGAATAGCGGTAATCCGCATTGTCCGATCTGTCGCACGCCATAAAGGCGATAAAGTTCGCCTCGTCCTCCTGAATGTAGCCTTTCGTATGAGCAAGTTCATGGCAGATAGTGTCAGGAAGCTTCGCCTTATACATATCCTGATTGTAGTTAGCCTCCATAGAGAACGGAAAATAGATGCCCATAAGGTCCATTTGGCTCATAAAGAACGAGCATTTTATAGCTTTCGGAGTGACATAAAATCCCCCGAGGTTTTTAAATTCGCCTCCAAGCCCACGCATAGCCTCCTGAGCCGTCTTGTCAAGGTCAGCGGTCAACACGAATTTTCCCTCGCTGTCACGCTCCACCTCTTTGCTAAGCACATTTATCTCCGTAACAAGCTTGTTGCCAAGGGCTTCAAGCTCCGTCCTGGTGTGCTGTTCCGTTGGTATGCCGTTAAGTTCCGCAAAGCTTGAACAATGATAAAGCACGAAGCAGTTAAAAGTCTGCACCGTCACCACAAAAGTGACTATCCACATATAAACAAGCCCGAAAATTTTCGCAGTTTTCTTTCTCTTGCCTTTTCTGACTGTCACAAGCACCAGCATAGCCACCAGCGAAAGCGGAATACCAAAAACCGCCACCGCAATAAGCAGTTCGCCAAAAGAGAACGGCAACAGCGAAGTGAGCCTGCCATATGTATTTTCCCAAATTGGAAAAACGTGAGCCGTATACCAGTCGCAGAACGCCGTACTTTTCCAAGCGATCACGTTCAGCACCACGCTGACTGCCACAAGGCAAACGCAGGCAATGACCTGCCAGGAGAGATGTTTTTTCTTGCCGTTCTCAGGCATTTTCACACTTTCCGCACTCTTTTTCACCGCTGTATCTGTCACTGCCGCTCACCTCGGTTCGTATATTTTCACTTGCTATCAAAACACATTTACTTGCCCGCCGAAGTAACAAGCCAACGGTAACAACATGGTTAGAATAACCATAAAAACTATCCTATCACATCTGTAGGGGACGACGCCCTCGGCGTCCCGTTATTTCTCGTCCGTTGAATTAACGGAGAATATCACAACAATGTCGCCCGAATAATTCGACATCAAGAATATGACAATCACGGCATTACCCCTCCGAACGGGCTGTCGCATTTCTGAATATCACGCCACTCTGCACACACGGGCGAACGCTGTTCGCCCCTACAATGTTTCAGGATAGTTTGCTCCGCCGCAAAATCGCTACGCTCTTTGCGGGGTTACATTTGCTAAGGGAGAGGGTAGGCGGTGCAGATTTTTCACTCCGATATTACTTTGTGATAAGGCACAACTTTTGCATGCTTTTTTCATTAAATCTGCACCTAGTCGGCTTACGCCGAATGAGGCTCTGCCTCATACTCCACTTAGGGCTTTGCCCTAAGAACCCACAAGCCCTCTAACGCCGGGCTTGAGCCTGCGTTTTAGTGCTCGCTACGCTCGGTTCTGAATGATCGGCTCGGTTCAGCTATGCCAATTCCTCATTCCTCATTCCTTATTTAACCCCCTGCTCCTCACTTAAACGGCTTAGAACAATCCGTAGATATTGCCCTCATTATCGCAATCGATATTATAAGCCGCAGGCTTCTTAGGCAGACCAGGCATTGTCATAATATCGCCCGTATAAGCTACCACAAATCCTGCACCGGCTGAAAGCCTTACATCTCTTACTGTTATCTCATAATTCTCAGGCTTGCCAAGCTTTGTCGGGTCGTCAGACAGTGAATACTGCGTCTTAGCCACGCAAACAGGGATATCCCCGAATCCAAGGTCAGTAATTTCCTTTATTGCCTTTTCAGCCTGCTTTGTATAGATCACGCCGTTTGCACGGTATATCTCTTTCGCAAGTATATCAAGCTTATCCTTGATAGGGAGCTTCTCGTCATAAAGCGGCTTGAACTCAGACGGCTTTGTTTCGATAGTCTTGCAAACCTTTTCTGCAAGGTCGATACCGCCCTCAGAGCCTTTTGCAAAAATCTCAGCAAGTGAGAACTCAACGCCCATTTCACCGCAAACTTTCTCGATAACAGCCAGTTCAGCCTCAGTATCAGTATGGAATCTATTTATAGCCACCACTACAGGCACACCGAACTTGTGCATATTCTCGATATGAGTTTTCAGGTTTACGATACCCTTTTCGAGAGCCTCAACATTTTCGTTAGTAAGCTCAGTTTTCGGAACACCGCCATTGTATTTCAATGCCCTTACAGTAGCCACCAGAACTACGCAACTTGGTTTAAGACCAGCGTATCTGCACTTGATATCAAAGAATTTCTCAGCGCCAAGGTCAGAGCCGAAGCCAGCCTCAGTGATAGTGTAGTCAGCAAGCTTCAAAGCAAGCTTTGTGGCTCTTACTGAGTTACAGCCGTGAGCGATATTAGCGAATGGACCGCCATGGATAAGAGCAGGATTGTTCTCAAGCGTCTGAACAAGGTTAGGCTTCAAAGCGTCTTTCAGCAAAGCAGTCATAGCACCGCAACCGCCTATATCCTTAGCATAAACAGGCTTTCCGTCAGTTGTGTAAGCAACGAGTATCTTCTCAATTCTAGCCTTAAGGTCAGCCAGATCGGAAGCTAGGCAAAGAATAGCCATTATCTCAGAAGCGACAGTTATCTGGAAAGAATCCTCTCTAGGAATACCATTCACCTTTGAGCCAAGACCGATAACGATATCTCTCAGCGCTCTGTCATTCATGTCAAGGCAGCGCTTGAAAAGTATCCTTCTCTGGTCAATGTGAAGCTCATTTCCCTGCTGCATATGGTTGTCGATAAGAGCGCAGAGCAGGTTGTTAGCCGCAGTTATAGCGTGCATATCTCCTGTGAAGTGCAAATTGATGTCTTCCATAGGAACGACCTGAGCGTATCCACCGCCAGCCGCACCGCCCTTGATACCAAAAACAGGACCAAGTGAAGGCTCTCTCAGAGCGAGTATAGCTTTCTTGCCTATCTTGTTCATAGACTCAGCCAATCCAACGGAAATAGTGGTCTTGCCCTCTCCTGCAGGTGTAGGGTTTATAGCGGTAACAAGAATAAGCTTACCATCTGGATCATTTTTAGTTTTAGCATAAAGCGACTCAGAAAGCTTAGCCTTATAGTGACCATAAGGCTCATATTCATCTTCTGAGATGCCGAGCTTAGCAGCGACCTCCCCAATTTTGAGCATTTTCGCCTGCTTTGCGATTTCGATATCTGACAGCATTTAGATCAAGTCCTTTCGGAAAAAATTTTTAGTATATCGGTAAAGACCCATATAAAATATCATACGCTATATATTATATCACATATCCGTGATGATTTCAATATTTCATATGTAAACAAACTATATAAACCGACACATTTCCGAACATCGCCCCACAAAAAATAGCCGCCCCACATTCCGCAGGACGGCTCAAAATAACTATAAGAATTATTTCTGAATATCGTTATCGTTAAATGGATCTCCACATTCCGGGCAGAACTTAGGAGGATTTTTCGGATCTTCAGGCTCCCAGCCGCACTTGTCACACTTGTAAAGCGGCTCTGATGCAGGCTTTGGCTTTCCGCACTCAGCGCAGAACTTGCCCTTGTTCACTGCTCCGCATGAGCAAGTCCAACCTACTGGCTGCTCAGGCTTTGGTGAACCGCAGTTTGCACAGAACTTTCCTGTGTTCTCTGTGCCGCATGAACACTTCCAGCTGTCTGCTGCCGGCTTTGGCTCAGGCTTAGGCTGTCCGCAGTTAGCACAGAATTTTCCTGTGTTTGTTGTTCCGCAAGCACAAGTCCAGCCGTTCTCAGGTGCAGCCTGTGTTGGTGCAGCCGCTGGTGCTGCCTGCTGTGGAGCTGCCTGTGCAGCCTGCTGATTCATCATGTTCTGCTGCATCTGCTGCTGATACATTGTTGCGTCCATTGGCTGACCCATCATGCCGCCTGCCATGCCCATGCCCATAAAGCCTGCCATAACACCGTTTGCGTTGCTTGCCGCTGCCTCTCTTGCCTTGTTGATAGACATTCTGTCCATAGCATAGAGCATTGAAGGATCACTTCCAACAGTTTTTGCCTCCTGGAATTTTGCGATTCTCTGCTTTGACTCTTCGTCCACGTTCAGCTCAATAGCAAGGCTTGTTATCTTAACACCCTTTGCAGCCCACTTTTCTTCAAGCTCTGCATTCATTGCTTCAGCAAGCTCATCAGGATAAAGACCAAGCTGATCGTATGGTATTTTCTGAGCGGATATCCTTGTAAGAGCCTTCTGGAACTTAGGTGTCATGTCAGCCTTAAGCTGGCCGAGAACTGCCACGCCGTCAGGGCTGTCAACAGTAAGTACCTTATTTACGTTCTGAACAACGTTCTCATAGAAGTTCATAGGGTTTACGATCTGAAGTTCATACTGACCATGACCCTGTGCGTTAAGAGTGAGGTTCATCTCGCCATCTCTGAAAGGTATCTTGCCGAAGCCTATCTTGTTTCCAGGCAGAGGTCTGAGGTTTATGTAGATAAGACGCATGGTGTTCATAGCCTGACCACCTGCTGTAAATCTTCTGCCTATCTCCTTGATAGAAGCGCCAAGATCGCCCCAGCCACCGCCAAGAAGTGACGGAGATACAGTTGAATCATACTTATACTGACCCGCTGTTTCCTGTGTACCAATAACAAAATCGTGTACTCTGCCATTCTCGATAAGCAAAGCCGCCTGATTTACCGCAACGTCAAAGCGTGAACCGTTTGAGATAACGCCCTCTGTGCCGTTGTTCACAGTCTTTCCTCTCTTAACAAGAGTAGCCGGCTGACAGAGTATCTTAGTTGACATATCCTCACATCTGAAGTACTCTACTACCTGATCGGCAAATGTTGAGCCGACTGCTGATGTAAACATCTTAATAAGTCCCATAGTTAAATTCCTTTCGTTGTCTGTATTATTTCACCCCAAGGGGTTTTAAACTTGTCTATCTCAGCATGGATATCCTGCTGACTTTCCATGTGCGCTCTACAGAGCTGTGTATCTCAGAACCGCAGTAAGGACAAACCGAGCCTGCGGTGTCCACAGGCGCTCCGCAGAACTGACATATAAGGCTGGCGTTTTCGCCCTCTATCCCCATTGAAAGATAGTATGAATAATCCGCCTCATAAATGTGCTGTGCCTTTATCCCGTTGAGCTTGTATTCAAGAGATACCTGAAACTTTGCCGTTGCAGCGTCATGATCTCTATGATAAGACGCCACCTGCGACTTGTGGATATGTATATCGTCATAATGCTTTGGCGTAACCGTTGACAAGTTGTCTTTTGCCATCGTGGCTGCTCTCTGCTTGAACGCTTCGGTACAGTATTCAAGCTGATTCTCGCTTGCTTCTCCGTTTATAACAAGAAAATATTTCATCACAGTGTTTTCCACTATGCTCCTTGCTATATTTTCATCATAGTCAGGAAAATCTCTCTTTATGTTGTTCACCACATTAGGATCAACATAAGTAAACTGCATGGCGTTGTTCTGTCTTTCCTCAGTTGCGTCATTTATGGTCCTTAGCAGGTCGTTGGCACGGCTCAGTTGTCTGCCAATGGCGTTCGATACCGCTTTTTTCACAGAATATATCACCGCTATACCACCGCCTATGGCGACCACTATAACTATTATTTTTATTATAAGCGCCGTTGATATTTCAGGCATTTAGCTGATACCCCCTACTAGAATATTCCCATTATCTGAAGTATAGCTCCGATAATATATCCGCCCACGCCACCAAGAAGCGAGTAAGCCACAAGCTTTCCCTTGCTTATAGGCAGGTTTCCGATAAATTTACCTGTCTGACCATTCATTGCAAAGAAATAAGGCTTATCCTGATAGGTTGTATACAAAAGCCATGTTGGAAGCATAGCATATTTAACGTCCTTTATCTCGGTGTGCTTTTCATATGACTGAACGTTTACACTGTTGTAGTTACAAGTATTTCTAAGTTCGTCACGAGTTGTGTTCTCGATACGTTCTTTAGCCCTAGGCAGGCACTTATCCTTATCCTCGTCATATCTTTCTGCAAGATATCCCGAAAGATAACCTGGGTTGAACGCTGTCATTTCCGAGTAATCAAAAGGCTCGATAGAGTCCATAGCGTCATCGTCAGTCTTTGAAGAAGCATCCACAGGAACAGCTTTGAAATCGAGGGTTCCGTTTCTGTAAACTGAATAATACTTTTTCTCAGTGTATCTGTAGTTTCCTGAAGTCCATGTTCTTGTGTTTATACCCTCCGCAGTAATAGAGCCTTCGCAGTTTCCTGAATAGAGCCAAAACGGGATATAAACGCCCTGCATCTTGTCCACTACCCTATCGCAGTTGAAATCTTTCGGTGTAAGAGGCTTCTTGCTGAATTTTTGGAAAGCGTCCATTACCTGAGTTTTCGGCACTTTAAAAGGTATAACATAGTCAGGGGAGAAATTGTCTATTATCTGCTCTCCCATTATTACCGCATTTCCGCAGTAAACGCAGACTGTTGCTGCAGTTGAGCGGTCGGTGATTATCTCCGCTCCGCAGTGTGAGCAGGTATATTTTACAAGGTCATTTCCTACAGTTCCGTCATTTGACATACTGTATTCTTCCTTATCGACCTCTTCATGCTTTTCAACGTTATCCTTGTTGAGTTCCTCCGCCTTTTTAGCGTCACCGCCTGCTTCTTCAAGGTCTTTTAAAGTAAACTGTCCGTCGCAGTATTCACATGCCCAGCAGTTTTTGTCAGCACTCCAGAAAAGCTCCGCTCCACAGTTAGGGCATTTATAAGAAATATTAACAGCCATTTTCCGTACCCCCCATCAATCGTCTTTTATCTTAGTCTTATCAGTGGTGGTACGCAGATAGGTGTCGTTACGCCCAGTGAGTTTAAGATTACTCTTTATGTATTTATCCGCCTTGGTAGCTTTCTGTTTTGTGCGGCTCATTGAAACAAGCACAAAGCCTGTTATAAGTCCTCCCGGTATAGCAAAGCACATATTTGTTCCCACGCTCACACTGCTGTCGGCATATGCCATGACAGGGGTGAAAAACAAATTGCAGGAAATAAGTGCAAAGCCTAATGTGCGGTATAGCTTTTTCAACATTTTTTCTCCTCCCAACTCCATATTTTACATAAAACTAAAATATGTTCACATATATTTATGATAACAGAAAACGCTTTTTATGTCAAGAAATATGTCATACAACGTTCAAAAAAAATTCTTTTTTGTCCATTTAAACATATTTTTAAACCTTTCATTGGTGTTTTTAACGATTGACAGCCGTTCTGTCAGGAATCGGCGTTATTCAGCGGTTTTCTGCTCGTCAAGGTCAAAAGATATCAGAGGGTTTGCGTCATTGGCTACCTTAGGCAGAACGCCGTCCCACTTATCGATGGTCTGATACTTTATAAGCTCGTTTGAAAGAGATTCAGAGATAGTCTTGTTGGCTTCTGCCTGAGCTTCAGCCTTGGTCTTTATGGAAGTTGCCTCAGCGTCTGCGGCAATAACCTTTTTCTTAGCCTCCGCCTCAGCTACAACTATAGCCTGCTCCTGCTCGGTCTTTGTTTTCAAAAGATTCTGCTCTGCTACCTGCTTTGCCTCTATGGCTTCATTAAATTCAGATGAGAAATCAAAATTCACAATGTTGAATTTCTCTATCTCGATACCATATTCGTCCACCTTTGAAACGAGCTGTGCCTTTATTTCCTCACCCACCTGCGCTCTGTCAGTGATAAGCTGTTCAGCCGTATATTTTGCACATACCGACTTCATACATTCCTGCACTGTTGGCATAAGGATAACGTTTTCGTAATCTGAGCCGATATTCTTGAAAATGCTTGCAGAAGAAGCTGACTTTATTCGGAAGTTCACCGCTATGGTAGAGTTCACAGTCTGCAAGTCCTTTGAAACTGCGTCAGCGTCAGCCTGATAAACTTGTATCTTGTTTGACACTGTTGTTACACGCTGTGCAAAAGGCACTTTCAGATGCAATCCTTCGTTGAGTGCAGTATCTGATACCTTGCCGAAGGTCGTCACAACGCCCGTACAACCTGCCGGAACTATGGATACAGAGGATACGACCACTATTATAGCCGCAACTGCCGCCGCACAAATGCCAACGATCTTTCCTGTTTTTCTTGTTGAAATGTCAATGACCTTTTCTTTGCTCATGATTTTTTCCTTTCGTATAAAACAAAGTCTTTCGACTTGCCGTCTAACCAAAGACTTTCTGTCCTTTGGTTTAATATGATTATATCATAAGCCTTACAAATTAGCAAAGTCCGACAAAGTTCGGGGAAGTCAGCGGAAGTCAGCAGTGAACAGATTTTTTTGATTTAGCTCGCTGTATCTCTTGCAATCTCACCTATTCTCGTTCGTTCAAATCCGCTCGTTATTTATGGGAGAAAAAATTTGGCACAGGTCAATAGTCATATTTCAATATATGTAAAAGCTAATATGTTTATATCATTGTCTGCAAAAAGGCATAAAAAAATCGGACTCATTTTACTGCGTCCGAATTTTTTATCAATGTATTGATGAAAGAGCGGGCGACCCAAGGTCGCCCCTACAGATAGGTTTGCTAGCTCTTTTTCTTTGCACTGGATTTTACCGCTGTGAAACTCCACACAAGTCCAGCCGCGATCCAGAAGTATGGTGATGATGTAACAGAACTTATGTTGAAAAACGCCTGTATCAGATAGCAAAGAACCGCCGCTGATACTGCACAGCCTGTCCAGCTGTTTTTGTCTTTCATAAAGCCTGCTACGAGCTTGCACATTTTTACTATAGTCATAATAAGGAATACTATTGTAAGTGCAAAAATGATGAGTCCTCTTGACTGCAAAAGGTCGATATACTCATTATAAGAGCGGTCTATTATAGCACCCGACTCGAATATCGTTCCCCAGTTGTCTGGACCTGTTCCCCAGATAAGGTTTTGCTCGGCAGTATACATTCCGTCGTCCCACAGATAAGGATATATCCACTGTTCGGTATCATCGCCTCTGCCTGTGCCTGTGATAGAAAGTCTGTCGAAGCTGTCATGGAAGATTATTTTCTCGTCCATAAGTCTGAACTCGTTTGAGGCGAAAAGTCCAGCAAAGATCCCTCCTGCGACTATAAAAGCCACAAGGCAGGCTATAAAAGGCTTCTTATCCTTTGCAAAGCCCGACTTTACAGCGGCAATAATAAGAGATATAACATAAACCGCACCAAGTCCCAAGATAGCAGGGACAACGCAGGCGAGGATATCAGCCGCTGTCATAAGTGCAAGGGAGATAGCATAGAATATCTTTCTTGCCTTTTTATCATCATAGAGCATACCATTAAGCGCAAAGGCAGATATCACTGTAAGCACTGCCGCCAATGCAAATGGCGTACACAAAAAGCCTGTTGCGATATATTCCTTTGTATAGGTCATACCGCCTGATGAGAAGGCCGAGAATATCTCTTTGAAATAGTTTGGAACTATTTTTGCGGTAGCAGGTATAGCCTGCAAAATTCCCACGATAGCTTCAAATGCGCCTATTCCTACGATAAAGTCTGAAAGCTTTATCCTGCGGTCGTCAGCCGTAACTGTCATTCCTGCGGCAAAAAGTCCCCAATAGCCAAGTATGGTGAGCATACCCTCGGAGCGGTCGAGATAGCCGTAGAAAGATGTGAAGATATCCGCTGAAAGCAAGCAAGATACCACCGACAGAAGCACCACCGCAAGTGGTACGATAAGGCTCTTGTTGTCTTTAAGCTCCACCTGCTTTTTCATGTTGGCAATAAGGAAAATGATAAATCCCACAAAGCCGACCGCAAGCACAGCGGCAGATATAAAGAATATAAATTTTTCGTTCAGATAAAGAGTACGGTTGACGCTTTCATCCATACCGTATTTGATATTCTGTGTGAAATAATACGGAATTGTGATAACGCACAGAACAAGCACAGCAATAATGCTGTAAACTCCGCACAGCTTTTGTGCGGACTCGGCAGACATATTCAGAATAAAATCCGACTTTTCCGAACTGCCGAAAAGGTGCTTTTTACCTTGATTGGTAGTGACCTCTTTTTTCTCTTTTGCTTTTGACATAAAAAATCCCCCAAAAAGCATAGATATTTTGTTATTTTATATAATTAAAAAAATCATCGCCGCAGGCGATATCTTAATTCCTCATTTCTCACTCCTCATTCCTCATTAAAAACAGAGTGGGAAATAAAAAAGCAGGCAAACCCTAAAGTCTGCCCGCTGTTTACACAATTTACTTTGCGTATTCGATAGCTCTGCTCTCACGGATAAGATTGACCTTGATCTGTCCCGGATAATCCATTTCAGTTTCGATCCTCTTAGCGATCTCACGAGCAACGAGCACCATTTTTTCATCGTTGATCTTCTCAGGCTGTACCATGATACGAACCTCACGGCCTGCCTGTATAGCAAAGGATTTCTCAACGCCCTCGTAGGACGTGCAGATCTCCTCAAGCTTCTGGAGCCTCTTGATATAGTTCTCATAGTTCTCGCTTCTTGCTCCCGGTCTTGCGGCGCTTATTGCGTCTGCCGCCTGAACAAGTGCCGCAACAACAGTTCTTGTTTCAACGTCGCCATGGTGAGCCTCGATAGCATGAATAACTTCAGGGCTTTCCTTGTACTTCTTACATACGTCAACACCTATCTGAACGTGCGAGCCTTCTATCTCATAGCTGAGAGCCTTTCCTATATCGTGGAGCAGTCCTGCTCTTCTTGCCAGATTTGCGTCAACGCCAAGCTCTGACGCCATCATTCCTGCAAGGTGAGCGACTTCAATAGAGTGGTTAAGCACGTTCTGTCTATAGCTTGTTCTATAGCGCAGACGTCCAAGAAGCTTAACAAGCTCGTGGTTCACACCGTGAACATTGGTTTCGAGAATAGCTCTCTCGCCCTCCTGCTTGATCTTCAGCTCGACTTCACGCTTAGCCTTTTCTACCATTTCCTCAATGCGTGTAGGGTGTATACGTCCGTCCTGGATAAGCTTTTCAAGTGCGATCCTTGCGACCTCTCTTCTCACCTGATCAAAGCACGAGATGGTGATAGCCTCAGGGGTATCGTCAATGATAAGATCAACGCCTGTGAGAGTTTCGATAGTTCTGATATTTCTTCCCTCACGTCCGATTATCCTGCCCTTCATCTCATCATTAGGCAATGCAACGACTGACACTGCTGATTCAGACACCTGATCGGCAGCACACCTTGAGATAGCAAGCGAGATATACTGTCTAGCCTTAGCCTCACAGTCCTCCTTCACCTGATTTTCAAAGTTTGTGACCCTCACAGCCTTTTCATGCACCAGATCCTCGTCCAGCTTTGAAAGCAGATAATCCTTAGCCTGATCAACAGTGAACTGAGATATCTTTTCAAGCATATCGAGCTGTGACTTCTTGATCCTGTCAGCCTCAGCCACCTTTTCGTCAGCATTTTTCAGCTTGTTCTGGAGAGTTTCTTCCTTTTTCTCCAAATTATCGAGCTTTCTGTCGATAGACTCCTCTTTCTGCTGAACACGTCTTTCCTGTCTGGAAACTTCGATCCTTCTCTCTTTAAGCTCTTTTTCCGTTTCCTGGCGTGACTTGTGGATCTCGTCTTTCGCCTCGATTAATGCCTCTTTTTTCAGAGTTTCAGCGTTTTTCTTTGCGTCGTCAACGATACGCTCTGCTTCCTTTTCCGCAGAGCCTACAGCAGCTTCGGCTGTCTTTTTGCGATAGCTTATACCCTGTTTGAAGCAGATAAATCCGCTCACACCGGCACCAAGAACAAGAGCAACTACACATAGTAGAATAGCAATACCTGGTTCCATGTATAGCTTTCCTCCTTCTTAGAAAGTATGGATATCCATATTTTGTGCGTAAAAAACGCATGAAAAAAAGATATCCACCTGATATTAAATTGTAAAGATACAAAATTGCAAAATTTATTTTATAAAAAACATCAGAATAATACAAAAAACTATACTTCATCTTTCAGTTATATAAAAATTATAATGCATAATATTATTGTATAATAAAACTTCTCTGTTGTCAAGAATTTTTTTAGTTAAATCCACAAAATTATATATTTTCTAACAAACCCCTTGACAAGCGGGTGAAGAGGTGTTAAAATGTTAGTCGAAGCAAAAGATAAAGTCTTTTGCAGTTATACTTGAAAGCTTTGACGGGGAAGCCCCTCGGCGAAAGGTCTTTTCAGAGAGCGCCGCACGTTTTTATACGAGCTGTGAGCGGTGTAGGACTATGCAGAGTGAGGATACCGCCCCTGAGTGCGTTTAATACACGCCGCAGGCTCAGCGTTAAAGGAGCAGCTAATGAGTTGTGCAGGAAACTGCGCATGAAGTTGGGTGGAACCACGATATCATCGTCCCATAGGATATTTGTATCCTATGGGACTTTTTTGTTATGTAAGAGGGTGATGATACTATGAAAGACAGGAAAGCCATGAAAACAAGGCGTATCCTTGCGATCATTTGCTATACCATTGGGTTTTGCGCTTATGGTGCAGCGGGATATGTTTGCTGGTTATCATGGAACGGGACTATATCCGACAAGCAAGGGTTTCTCACCTTTCTGCCCATATGGATAGTATCATACTGGTTCAACACATTTTTCTCTCAGCTTGTTTGCAGGGTGAAAAAAGACGGCTCCAGGCAATGGGCTATCAAAAAAAGGGCAAGGCACATTTTGAGCGACATTTCAACGGTGCTGAGTGTAGTGCTTCTTTGCTTCTGGATATATGTGTATGTTTCGCAGTATACTGAACTGCTGAACTTCAAATAATATGACTGTAGGGGTGACCTGAGGTCGCCCACAAAAAAGCGTGTGATATGTGACGCATTACAAAAGAAACAACGTGTTTATGCACGTTATAATAAAGAATTACAATATTATATAAATCGGAGGAATCAAAAATGATCAAGCTGAAATTAAAAGACGGCTCTGTCCGTGAGATCGAAAAGGCAATGCCTGCAAGCGAGATAATCAAGGATATCGGCATGGGACTTTACAAGGCTGCCTGCTGCGTAAAGCTGGACGGCGAAGTTTTCGACATGAGAACTGTCGTTGACCATGACTGCCATTTTGAGGTCATGACTTTTGACTCAAAGGCTGGTAAGGAAACTTTCTGGCACACAGCTTCTCACCTTATGGCGCAGGCTGTAAAAAATCTTTATCCTGAGGCAAAGCTTGCAAGAGGCCCTGCTACAGACACAGGCTTCTACTATGATTTTGAGGTGGAAAAGCCTTTTACGCCTGCTGACCTTGAAAAGATACAGGCTGAAATGAAGAAGCTTGCAAAAGAGGGCTATGCTTTGGAGCGTTTTGAGCTTTCTGCTGACGAGGCTATAAAGCTCATGGAGGAAAGACACGAAGATTACAAGGTAGAGCTTATCCACAAGCATGACGATAAGGGCGAAAAGCTTTCATTCTACAAGCAGGGTGATTTTGTTGACCTTTGCGCAGGTCCGCACATAATGAGCGTTGCACCCATCAAGGCTGTTAAGCTTCTTTCATGCACAGGTGCATACTGGGGCAAGGCAGAGGACGGCAAGCAGCTTTCAAGAATTTACGGAACTGCATTCCCTAAGGCTTCAATGCTCGATGAGTTCCTTAAACAGCAGGAGGAAGCTAAGCTTCGTGACCACAACAAGATAGGCAGAGAGCTTGAATATTTCACAACTGTTGATTGTATCGGTCAGGGACTTCCTGTTATGCTTCCAAAGGGCGCAAGAGTTATCCAGCTTCTTCAGCGTTGGGTAGAAGATGTCGAGCAGGCAAAGGGCTGTCTGCTTACAAAGACTCCGCTTTTCGCAAAGAGAGATCTTTACAAGATATCAGGTCACTGGGATCACTATCTTGACGGAATGTTCATTCTTGGCGACCCATATGACGAGGAAAAAGAGTGCTTCGCACTTCGTCCTATGACTTGCCCATTCCAGTATCAGGTATTTCTTAACAGACAGCGTTCATACAGAGAGCTTCCAATGAGATTGACAGAGACTTCTACGCTGTTCAGAAACGAGGACAGCGGTGAGATGCACGGTCTTATCAGAGTAAGACAGTTCACTATCTCTGAGGGTCACTACATTCTCAGACCTGACCAGCTTGAAGAAGAGTTCAAGGGCTGTTTGGAGCTTGCCAAGTATTTCCTTGACACTGTTGGTCTGCTTGATGACTGCACATTCAGATTCTCACAGTGGGATCCTGCTAACCCTAAGAACAAGTACGAGGGTACGGCTGAGCAGTGGGAGCACGCACAGGCTGCAATGAAGACTATTCTTGACGACCTTGGCGTTGATTACGATATCGGTATCGACGAGGCTGCGTTCTATGGTCCAAAGCTCGACATTCAGTACAAGAACGTTTACGGCAAGGAAGACACGCTTGTTACTATCCAGATAGATATGCTTTTGGCTGAAAGATTTGGTATGTACTATGTTGACAAGGACGGTCAGAAGAAGCTTCCTTACATCATTCACAGAACTTCACTTGGCTGCTTTGAAAGAACACTTGCTTATATGCTTGAGCATTTCAACGGCGTTCTTCCTCTGTGGCTCGCTCCTGAGCAGGTAAGACTTCTTCCTATCAAGGAGAGCCATGCTGAATACGCTCAGAAGATAGCCGACAGAATGACTGCTATGGGCATGAGAGTAACTGTTGACAACAGAGATGAGAACATTGGTACTAAGATCAAGGCTGCAAGACTTGAGAGGATACCTTATATGCTCATCATTGGCGACAACGAGGTAAACAGCAACACGGTTACTGTTCGTTCGAGAAAAGAGGGCGAACTTCCTGCAATGCCTGTTGACGAGCTTATCGCTAAGCTTGATGAGGAGATAAAGACTAAGGCGAAGTAATTGGCAGCAAAACATCGAAAGGTGCGTAAAAACGGCGTTTGTGGCGACAGACGGGACGTCGAGGGTGCCGTCTCCTACAAATTAATGTATAGGCGAAAATTGTTGTGAGCCTTGCCAAACAACAATTTTCGTTCGTCTGTTGGCTTTCGCTGTCAATGTGTTTTATACAGACGTTTTATGCGATACCGCACAGGGGAGTTTCTCTTGTGCGGCATTGCCGTTTATAAAATATGGGGCGGACAGGATAAAATCCGCTTCGGGAAAGAGGTAATAGATGAAATCAGATATGATCTGGACGCTTGTGGCATTTGCATTCTATTTGGCAGGAATGCTTCTCATAGGTGCTGCATATATGAAGAAAACAAAAAGCTCCGAGGACTTTTTCCTTGGTGGCAGAGGACTTAACGGCTGGGTAGCGGCACTTTCTGCTCAGGCTTCTGATATGTCGGGCTGGATGCTCATGGGTCTGCCTGGCGCTGTTTACGCATTCGGAACAGGGCAGATATGGATAGCTGTAGGTCTGCTTATCGGCACTATACTTAACTGGGCGATAGTTTCGGGCAGACTGAGAAGATACACTATAAGAGCGAACAACTCCTTGACGCTTCCTAAGTATCTTGAAAACAGATTTGAGGACAAGCACAAGATAATGCTTTTGGTATCGTCGGTGGCAATCGTCATATTCTTCCTTGTTTACACAGCGTCTGCTCTTTCGGCAGGTGGAAAGCTTTTCAACTCTATATTCGGTATCGACTACAAGATATGTCTTACTATCGGTGCGGTAGTAATTTTGGGATACACTTTCATGGGTGGATTTATGGCAGTATGTGTAACGGACTTTGTTCAGGGTCTGCTCATGCTGGCAGGAGTTGTGACTATACCTATCATCGCATTTTTCCTTGTTGGAGCAGGAAACGTTATGGACAACATCACTGCAAGCGGTGTTGAGGCACATCACTATCTTAACATATTCAATGATGAAAAGGGTCAGACCCTTTCAGCCATCGACATAATCTCTAAGCTCGGCTGGGCACTTGGTTATTTCGGTATGCCGCACATTCTGGTAAGATTTATGGCTATAAGCTCTGAAAAAGAGGTAAAAAAGTCAAGAGTTATAGGCTGTGTATGGTGTGCTATATCACTTTGCTTCGCTTGCTTTATAGCTATCGTGGGCAGGGCTTATCTTGTGCCTGCACTTGCAAACAACAAGTCTGAGAATGTTTTCATCGAGATGATACAGAAGGTATTCAACTCCGATATTGGTCTGCCATTCGTCGGCGGAATTTTCCTTTGCGGAATACTGGCTGCCATAATGTCAACAGCTGATTCGCAGCTGCTTGTAACTGCCTCATCGGTATCGGAGGATATTTACCACTCATGTATTGCACCTAAGGCGGAGAGCAAGAAGGTACTGCTTGTGAGCAGGATAACGGTTCTTGCTGTAGCGGTAGTGGCATACATAATAGCACTTGACCCTAAAAGCAGTATAATGGGTCTTGTTTCAAACGCATGGGCAGGTCTTGGAGCTTCGTTTGGTCCGATAATACTTATGTCCCTTTATTGGAGGAGAACAAACCTCGCAGGTGCGGCGGCAGGCGTTGCCAGCGGTGCGTTATCGGTAATAATATGGGATTACATACCTCTTGCAGGTGGACAGACTTTAGGTGACAAGACGGGGCTTTACTCATTGGTAGTAGGTTTTGCGGTAAGTCTTATACTTATCATTATTGTGAGCCTTTGCACAAAGAAGCCGTCCGAGGAAATGCTGAAGGCATTTGATGATGTCAAGAACGGTGTGAACTGCGGTTGTGATGAAAAAGCATAACAAAGTAAAAGGTCCATGGGTACGCCCACGGACCTTTTGTATTTTATCTTTTAGCTATCATACTTTTCCTTATTTTCGCATCTGAATTCCGTAAACACCGCTTTATTGCCTTTATCCTCATATTTCTGAGCGTAAAGACCAATAACAACTCCCGTGAAATTACCTGCAAGCTCAGTAGACAAAAACTTCGTTTGTGCTCCGCCCAAGTCTATATCTCCCGAAAGCGTTTTCGCCGAGAAATTGTATGTAAAGTTGGAAGCATTACAGCAAAGCACAGCCGAGTTTTCTCCCTGTGGCAATGCTATAACATGATCCTCATGGCGAATATCGCCTATGCAAAGTCTCCGGAACAGCTCGACGCCTTTATCTGTGCGTCTTAACGCTATCTCATAATGCTGATCTGGGGTCATGTAGAACACCAATCCTGCTTCGCCCTCTGTTATCTCGACTTTGCACTCCACGTATAAATTCATTTCTTTCTGTCTTATGCAGATAAAAGCAGGCGAGCCGTCTGCCTCAAAGATCGTATGCTCGTTTGGCGTAAGCTCAAAGCGTTTTTTATCGAGCTTATAAAGGTTCATATCGGGGTTTTGCATAAAGCACCACTCACGTCCGACTTTGGTATTCTCGAAAGTGTATTCTTTCCAAAACTCCTGCCTGATATCCCCGAGTCTGTCGGTTTCAACTTCCTTGCGAGTTGTGCCATTATCTCCCATTGTGAACCAGCCGTTCTCGTCGAAAGTCACTGGTACGAGATAGACTTCTCTGCCTGTAATGTGGTGCATCACCCACATATTTATCATTCTGAACGCAAGGTGGACGCACCAGAAGTTGCCGTTTTCGTCCTCCACAAGGTCACCATGACCGCACCCTTGTATCTCGTATCCACCAAGATTTCTGTTTGTTAGAACTGGGTTGTGAGGATAATTCTCAAAAGGACCATAAGGGGTCTTACCTTTGGCATAGACTATCATATGACCGTATTCCGTGCCGCCCTCAGCCGCCATAAGGTAGTATTCGTCCTTTATCTTGTAAAGGTGCGGACTTTCAAGGAAACGTCCCCCTGCGCCCGTCCATATGGTCTTGCTAGGGGTGAGCTTTTTGCCAGTTTCGATATCTATCTCGCACTGCGTAACTCCATGATTGCCCTCATCGTCCTCGCCGTTGGACATAAAGTAAGCCTTGCCGTCCTCAAAATACAGTGACGGGTCGATACCGCCCTGCTGAACATAAACAGGCTCAGACCATTCACCATGGATATCGTCAGTGTAGACATAGAAATTTCCGCCATTCGTGACGTTGGTCGTTACCATGTAAAATCTGCCATTATTGTATCTTATAGTTGGGGCATAGATACCGCCACAAGAGCCTGCCCCCTCCAACGGGAGCTGACTTTTTCTTGTGAGAACATGACCTATCTGCTTCCAATTCACAAGATCGTCGCTTTCATAGAGGGGAACGCCCGGGAAGAACTGAAAAGAGCTGCAAACAAGATAGTATTTGCCCTCAGCCTTACAAATGCTAGGGTCAGGGTAAAAGCCTGATATGACTGGATTTATGTACTTCATATTGTGACCTCCGTTTATATTTTACAGACATTATAATCTATTTCAGATGGCTTTTCAATAGCTTCTCGTGCAGTATGAGTGAATTTTTGTGCAAATGAAAAAAACAATTTCCGTTTACGATTTTGGAAGTGGGTAGTGGCGATCAATTGGTACGGATATCTAGGCGGAATAGTAGCTTCGATGGGCAAATGCTGTTCTCTCCTATAGATTTTTTGCGGGGATATATGTTAAGTTAAACGTTTTTGATAGCGTGTTCAGTATAAAAGTTACAAATTGTAATTTTTGCTCCGACATTTGTTCGTATGGCATATAACAGTCTATATTTGGGGGATATATTTGAATATAGAACTTGTGTTTCTTGTGAAAACAAACAAATATTTTAGTCATTTCGGCAAAAAGCGATAAAATCTGTTGTCAAATTGTAACCTTTATGATATTATGAAGTTGATATACGAAAACGTATAAGATAATTCTGTCAGTTAGGGGGCGTTTGGAATGGAAAAGGGGCTGAAAAAAGTTTTTTCGGCTATGGGCGCAGTATTTTGTGCTGTTATGATGATAATGCTTTGTCAGGTGACAAATGCGGTGAGCTACAGCGAACAGACCGTCACCGTGGACTATGATTATCAGGTCATAGACTCTTTTGAGGGCGTTGACGCTAAATACGTTCTCGGCTATTCCGACACCGGTTATTACTGCTGTGCAGGATATGTTTCACGTTTTTATGAAGAAAAGTTCGGCGTTACAGTATACAACATAAACATGGTGGACGACAAGCCTAGCGTGTACTGCTATGGCAAAAGGGCGGAGCTTCGTGAAGTGAAAACTCCGCAGGCAGGGGACATAATGCAGGACAAGGATTACTCTCATGTTGCCATTGTAAAGGACTGTCAGGGTACGACGGCCACGCTTATCGAGCAGAACTACAAATGGACTTGGAACGACACTGTTTACACTGTGAAAAACAGAAAGGTACTTACTAACAATCACTATTTCTACAGACTTTACATAAACGGCGTTGCGCAAAGCCTTGACATCGACACAACAAGACCTGTTATCGCAAACGCAGGCTGTGAGAACATCACTGGAAAAGGCTACACTGTTAAAGCGGATATTTCTGACAACAGGGCTGTGGCTTCGGTAAAGGTATCCACTTATTTTGAGGGTAACAAGGCAAAGACTATAAGCCGTGTTTACACATCGGCGGTGAACTCGCTTTCACACTCAGTAAAGGTAACTGACCTTGGGAGCAAGGACGGATATTATATTACAACCATAACGGCTACTGACGAGGCCGGGAACAGCTCTGAGCAGGTCATAAAGACTTATGTTGACACAACTGCGCCGACCATATCGGGGGCAAAGGTGGAGAACATCACAGCAAAGGGCTTTGATGTTTCTTGCAATGTGAGCGACAAGAGCGGAGTTTCAAAGGTGGTCTTCCCTGCTTACCCTACAAAAAATGGTGAAAGTGCAAAGAAATACGCAGGCGGAAAGCTTTCGGGTGGCAAGGCTTCGGCTTATGTTTCTGCTGAGGACTATTCAGTAAAAAGCGGTGAATTTACCGTTAAGATAACGGCTTATGACAAATACGGAAACAGCTCAGCAAAAACTATAAAGGCTAGCATAAAGCCTGCAGCTTCAGTAACATTGGATAAGGCTTCACTGACTCTTGACAAGGGCAAAAGCAGTGTTATTTCTGCAAAAATGGGTGGCGGAAGCGGTCTGACAGACTTTGTTTCCTGGAAGTCTTCTAACAGCAAAATTGCTTCTGTGTCAAACGGAAAGGTCACTGCAAAAGAGGTTGGCAGAGCAACTATCACGGCATACACAACAGGAGGAAAAAATGTTAAATGTACCGTCACTGTAAAGGGTAAGATCAGTGACAGCAGTATTTCGGCTATAAAGACGCAAAGCTACACAGGGAAGGCGGTTTCTCCTGCACCTGCAGTGACATATGGTGGCAAAAAGCTTGTAAAGAACACTGACTACACTGTGAGCTACTCAAAGAACACAGCCATAGGTCAGGCGAGCGTAAAAATAACAGGCAAGGGCTTATACAAAGGCACAAAAACTGTGAACTTCAACATTCGTCCTGCCACAGTGACGAAGCTAAAAGTTTCTTCCACCGGTGAAAAGAGCGTTAAGCTTTCTTGGAAAAAGGTTACGGACGCTGACAGCTACGCTATATACAGATATGACAATACAAGCAAGAAATGGCAGAGGATAAAAACTGTAAAGGCTGTGAGCTTCACTGACAGCGGACTTGCTCGTGCAAAGGGGTACAGCTACAAGGTAAAGGCTGTGAAAAAATCTGGCGGAAAAGAATACATTTCGGCTAGCTACTCAAAGGCTGTAGAGGCTGTCACAAAGCCTGCAAAGGCTTCATGCACGGCTAAATCAGCAGGCAGCGGCAGCATTGAGGTATCATGGAAAGCTGTTGGGGGTGCAAGCGGATATGAGATATACTCCTCTTCAAATGGCAGTGATTATGTGAAGTCGGCAAAGGTGGGTGGCTCTCAAAAAAGTGCTATCGTATCAGGATTTGAGCCTTACTCACTTAGAATGGTAAAGGTAAGGGCTTACAAAACTGTAAACGGAAAGACTTCTTACGGGGCTTTTTCGCAGGCGGTTATGGTTATTGTTAGGTAGGGGCTGAGATAAGCAGGCAACAGATAGCAGGCGATATGCGATAAGCGAATGATGTTCGCCCCTACATTTTTTATTGCTACACAAAAAAGGACAGCACTTTGGAAAAATGCTGTCCTTTTTCTATATTCATATAGGTCTATCTTTCCATTTTCCAGAACTCTACAGAGTATGGCTTAAGCTCGCTGCCGCCACCAAAATCATGGATAGTGCCTGTGAGAAGCTCCTCTGCCTGACCGCAGCCTGCGTCAAAGTGAGCTGTGAAAGGCTGATCGTCAGCGTTTATTGCAACAAGGACACGCTCACCCTCGAACTCACGCTCGATTATACACTGCTTATTGGTAAGAACAGGTATTTTGATAGAGCCATAGCAGAGAGCCTTGCTGTTTTTGTGTACCTCTGCCATTTTTGAGATAAGCTCTGTAAGGTCGTTCCACTCAGGCTTTTCAAAGCTTACACGGAGCGCAGGGTCGCCCTCGCTCTTATTTGCCTTTGTTCCCCACTCTGAGCCGTAATATACACATGGGATACCAGGCATACCAAAGAGCATTCCATAGATAAGTGGCAAATGACGCTCATTTGTGAGCTGGCTTGCTATTCTTGATACGTCATGGTTATCAACAAAGCACAGCAGGTGCATTCCTCTGTATCTGCACCAGTTCTCAGGTCCGAACTGATTTTTCAGAGAGTGGCATATCTCAAACATATTCATGCAGTTGAAGCTTGAATAAAGTCCCTTATAGCACTCGTAGTTCGTGCAGGAATGGAGCATTTCAGGATTTACCCACTGAGCGTAATCACCATGTAGAAGCTCGCCGATAAGAACAAAATCCTGCTTGAGCCAATCGCAATGCTGTCTGAGGCGCTTCAAGAAGTTCTTATCAAGGCAATATGCAACGTCAAGGCGGAGTCCGTCTATATCAAACTCCTTGACCCAATTTGTTATGCATTCCAAGATATGATCCACTACCTGCGGATTGTTAAGGTTTAGCTTAACAAGGTCAAAGTGACCCTCCCAGCCCTCATACCAAAGTCCGTCATTATAGTTGCTGTTGCCGCCGAAATTGATATGGAACCAATCTTTATATGGTGAGTTCTCACGGTTTTTCAGAACGTCCTGAAAAGCCCAGAAGCCTCTGCCGACGTGATTGAAAACGCCGTCCAAAACTACCTTTATGCCGTTTTCGTGAAGCTCTTTGCAGACCTTTGCAAAGTCCTCATTTGTGCCAAGGCGGCAATCTATCTTGCGGTAATCTCTGGTATTATAGCCGTGAGTGTCGGAATCGAACACCGGTGAAAAATAGATAGCGTTTGCACCAAGCTTTTTGATATGAGGTATCCAATCTATTACCTTTAATATTCTGCTTTCCTCTTTGCCGTCATTCTCAAATGGCGCACCGCAGAATCCAAGAGGATAGATCTGATAAAATACACTTTCGTATGCCCACATAATATTATCTTCCTTTCTGATACTAATAGAAAATGTTGTTCGCAGATGAAATATGATTTGCTGAGAAAAAGCGGGCGAAAGCTGTTCGCCCCTACAGGGTAGCGTTACGTTATTTGTACACCAATTCTTCAACTCATTCATATTTTATTGGTTATCTGCGAAACTATAGTTAAACTGTACAAAATACAACAAAAGGCAACACCGCACAAGGATTGTGCGTAAGATGCGCCGTCAGATTTTTCGTCAGATTGTGCTAAAGCGACGCAGGAATACTAACGTATTCAAAGCTGGTGAACCAGCTTGAGAGCTTTAGTGCGATATGACGGAAAATCTGCAAGCAGATTGCGTGCAAAGCCGACAGGCGTGCCTTGTGCGGTGTTGCCTTATTATTATATCAAACTTTGGCATATTTCTCAATGCTCATTTTTCATTAATATAATCCACACTTTTGTGCATTTTGTACAACTATTGACAAATCAATCGTGAAATGATATTATATTTATAACAAATGTCAAGGGTTGATTTTTGGTAAAGGCAGGAATGAAAATATGAAGAAGATACTTGTGCTTTTCACAGGCGGAACTATCGGGAGCATTACTACTGACGGCATAATAGATGTTGAGCGTGAGGGAAAATACGCTGTTGTGGAGGCTTACAAGAGTGCATACGGCGATGATGTGGAATTTGAATGTCGACAGGTACTTAATATACTCAGCGAAAACATGGGGTTTTCGGGGTGGGAGAAAATGATACACGAGATAAACAGCATTGACACGGCTTTATACTCGGGAGTTATCCTCACCCACGGAAGCGACACGCTGGCTTACACTTCTGCTCTGCTTGGAATGTATTTCAGGCATTTTGATATACCCCTTTTTATTATCGCAAGCAACAAGCCCATTGGCGAGAAAGGTTCAAACGGGCTTTTCAACTTCACCTCGGCGGTGGGTCTTATAAAAGAGGGAAAATACAAGGGCGTTTTCACGCTGTACGAGAGGGTCATGCTCCCTACTAGGGTGATACCTGCAGACACCTGTCGTGACAGGTTTGGGGTATATGGTTATGACGGCTTCAATGATTTTTCGGTTTTCAGCGGAGTGAGCGAGAATATGCTGTCACGCCCTAGGGAACGGATTTTCCATAATGATGTCAAATTTGAAAAGCGTGTTCTTTTTATAGAGGGTTATCCTGCAATGGACTTTGGGTGCTTTGTGCCAAACGAGGACACGGCGGCGGTGCTTTACTCACCTTATCACAGTGCGACGGCTTGCACTGACGTTTCAGAAGGGAAAAGCTATGCACTGACGGAATTTATCAAGCGGTGCATAACAAAGAACATCATGGTGTATATTTGCGGTCTGAAAAGAAAAGTGCCTATATACTCCACTGTGGCGGAGATAATAAAGGCAGGCAGCATACCAATATACACCACCTCAGCGGTGGCGGCTTATATGAAGCTTCTGCTTGCTTACAATCAGGTGGAAATGCCTGTGAAAGAGGTCATGGGGAAAGACCTTTTCTTTGAGGAGGTAAAATTCTGATAAACATTGTTTCAGTTATTGACAAAACGCTGAGCTTGTGATAAAATCAAAGTATATTAAAATAGTATATTTAGAAAGAATTACAACGGAGGTAATAAAAATGGCAGACACAAAAATTTCAGACTCAGTTATTTATATTGGTGCAGACGATCATGACATTGACCTTTTTGAGAGCCAATATGTTGTGCCAAACGGCGTTTCGTACAACTCTTATGTTATCATTGACGAGAAGATAGCGGTAATGGACACTGCTGACCCTAGGGTAACGGACGTTTGGTTTGACAATCTTGAAAAGGCTTTGGGTGTCAGAAAGCCTGATTATCTTGTTGTTCAGCACATGGAGCCTGACCATGCAGGAAACATCAAAAAGCTTGCGGAGAAATATCCTGAAATGAAGATAGTGGGAAACGCAAAGACTTTCCCTATGATGAAGCAGTTTTTCACCATTGACGGACTTGACGATAGGTCTGTTGTGGTAAAAGAGGGGGACACGCTTTCTCTTGGAAGCCACACGCTTCAGTTCGTAATGGCGCCTATGGTACACTGGCCTGAGGTAATGGTGACATACGAGCAGAGCGAAAAGCTTTTGTTCTCTGCTGACGGATTTGGAAAGTTCGGCGCACTTGATGTTGATGAGGACTGGGCTTGCGAGGCTAGAAGATACTATTTCAACATTGTGGGCAAATATGGTGCACAGGTGCAGGCACTGCTGAAAAAGGCGTCGGCACTGGACATAAAGATGATACTTCCTTTACATGGTCCTATACTCAAAGAAGATCTTGGTTACTATCTTGGACTTTACAACACATGGTCAAGCTATCAGCCTGAGAGTAAGGGCGTATTCGTAGCGTATGCGTCGATACACGGAAACACTGCAAAGGCGGCTGAGAAGTTCGGCGAGATGCTGAAAGAAAAGGGTGCTGAGAAGGTAGTTATCAGCGATCTTTCAAGAAGCGACATGGCAGAAAATATCGAGGACGCTTTCAGATATGACAGAATAATACTTATGGCAAGCAGTTATGACGGCGGTGTGTTCCCTGTTATGGAGGATTTCCTTATGCACCTGAAGTCAAAGAACTATCAGAACAGAAAGATAGGTCTTGTAGAGAACGGCTCATGGGCTCCGACTGCGGCAAGGGTCATGAAGGGATATGTGGAAAACTTCAAGAATGTTACCATTGCTGAGCCTGTTGTGACTATACGCTCTACGCTTAATGAGGCTTCGGAAAAGGCTTTGGGCGAGCTGGCTGAGGTCATGGCAAAGGGTGAATAAATTTCGCTCAGTCAGATAAATCAGACACAAAAAATGTGGGCGGTCAGAGGTCGCCCCTACAGATATGAAAAAGGCAGGACGTTTTGTCCTGCCTTTTGTGTTATATCACATTGCCGTCTGTGGTGATTATTCTTACTGCCACGGGGATATTTTTGCCGCTGTCGGTGACTGCTTTTCTTACTGCGTGTTCTATTCCGCCACAGCATGGAACTTCCATTCGGGCTACTGTTATGCTGCGGATATTGTTTCTTTTCACTATCTCGCCAAGCTTTTCGGAATAGTCTGTGGCGTCAAGCTTCGGACAGCCTATGACGGTTATTTTGCCTGTCATGAAATCGGAATGGAAGCTTCCGCAGGCATAGGCTGTGCAATCCGCAGCGACAAGCAGGTCTGCGCCGTCAAAGTATGGTGCGTTCACAGGTACAAGCTTTATTTGCACAGGCCACTGCATAAGCTGTGACGGAGTTTTTGCTGACGGGGTATCTACCGGGGCTGGCTTTTTGGCAAAGGTTTTCATCATTGAGCCCGGACAGCCATGGAAAACAGGCTTGCCAAGGCGTTTTTTGTTTTCTTCCACTGCCTTTTCGTCATAGGCGGCAGCTTCTCGCTCAACAAAGGATATGGCGTTCGTTGGGCAGGCTGGAAGACAATCTCCAAGACCATCGCAATAATCGTCACGCATAAGCTTTGCTTTGCCGTTCACCATGCCTATTGCGCCTTCGTGGCAGGCTTTAGCACAAGCACCACAGCCGTTGCACTTTTCTTCGTCTATTTGTATTACTCGTCTTATCATATGGTTACCTCCGTATTTTTATTGATATCTTTCGTTTCGGCATAAAGCTCTTGACTTCATGATATGATTATAATATAATCTTATCACAAAGTCTGTTGTAATTACAACAAAAGCATAAAATTATTTCGTAAAAATGAGGAAGATAAAATGGATAATAAATACATGAAGATAATAAAAGGCACTCCCCTTTTCCAGGGCATGAGCGACGAGGAGATAGCTCAGTTTCTCAGACCTGACGGCAGTGGCATAAAAAGCTTTCGCAAGGAAAGCTATATTTTTCACGCAGGAGACAAGACCGCTTATTTCGGCATACTTCTGGAGGGCAAGGCACTTATCGAACGTGACGAGCTTTGGGGCGGCAGGAGCATAATCGCTCCTTTAGAGGCAGGACAGCTTTTCGGAGAGGTCTATGCCTGCACAGGTGAACCGCTGGGGGTGAGCGTATGTGCAAAGGAGCAATGCACAGTGCTGTTTTTATCCCCTGAGTCTATTATAAAGGAAAGTTCGACGCTGACGGCTAGGCTTCTAAAGATAACGGCTATGAAAAATCTCAGGCTCAACGAAAAGATACAAGTGATAACCCCCAGGACTATCAGAGAGCGTGTTATGGCTTATCTTTCTTCGCTTGCAAAGAAAAGCGGATCGCACATTGTCACGACAAATTTCGACCGTCAACAGCTTGCAGATTTTCTCTGCGTTGACCGCAGTGCGCTGTCAACAGAGCTTGGAAAAATGCACCGTGAGGGGCTGATAGATCTAAATGGTCGGGAGTTTATACTGCCTGAAAACTGCTCTCATGGAACGTGATTTGTTAATTTATATGTAAATAATAAGTCATTTAACCATATTCATTTTTCTGCTCTTTTTAAAGAAAAATTGCATATTTTATATTGACACAACTTGCTTTGTGTTGTATAATATATATAGTGCCGCCGTGACAGTTCATAATTACTTAAACGTTTATTGCGGAAATGTATTTATTTACAAATGGTCACGGTATTGGGAAATTGATTGAAAGGATTGATTGCTTTGGCAAAGAAGAATGAAAGCATAAGCGACAAGATCGTTCGTTTGTATAAGGAGGGCTACTCCATTCCTGAGATAGCAAAAGAAATGGAGATGCCTAAGGATAATGTTCCGAGAATACTTGAAAAGCACTTCCCTGACTATGCAAGCTTTGAACAGCCTGTAAGAGAGGGTGCTGATGAAAACGGCAACGGAAAGAAGAGCGTTTTCAATATGTCTGTAAGCGAGCTTTTCGGAAAGAAGAACAAAAAGCAGGAGAGTGTTGAGCCTGCAAGGGTAACTGTAAATCTGGCTATGGATGATGACGGATTTGTTGATCACAGTGTTGCGGCTATCGCCTCAATGCTTCAGAAAGGCAGAAGCGTAAACGATATCGCAGGATTCTTTAATAAAGATCCTGAGGATATCAAGGCTGTTCAGGGCTGCATGGACGAGCATTTCAAAAGAATGAATACATACAAGGGTCCAAAGGTCGACCCTGCGTCTGAGCCTAAGGAAGAGCCTGCTCAGAACATAACTGATCCGCTGGCGGCAAGCCTTGCAAGCGGCATTGCAAAGAGAAAGAGCAATATGTATGCAACAGGTATCGAAACACCTGCAAAGGCTGAACCTGCTTCCGCTCCTGTTCCTCCTGAGGACAATAGCGTTCACCTTGTTACTCCTGAGGCTCTCAAAGAGGCTGAGGAAAAAGCTAAGGCAGAGGAAAATGCAAAGGCTGAAGCTACTGTGGCTGAGGAAGTTCCTACAATGGACGAGGTCGAGATGCCGTCCATCGAGCCTATAAGCCTCGATGACACAATGGTGGTTTCACCTGCCCCTGAGTCTACTATGCCGTCTATAGAAGATGAGATAGCTGAAAAGAAAGCTGCGGAAGCTGAAAATACAAATAATAATGAGGAGGGCGAGAATATGGGTATGAGTCCAATGGAAAAAATGCGTATGTTTGCGCAGGAGCAGATCGAGCTGAACAACAAGAAGATCGACGAGCTTAAGGCAAGCATTGCTGAAACTGAGGCAAAGTCTTTGGATCTCGGTAAGCAGGCAAGCGATATCTACGAGGAGATCGTTAAGCTTCAGGAAAAGGCTAAGGCACTCAACGCCGAGAAGGAGCAGGTTGATATTCAGATCAGTCAGGTAAACGCTGAGATCGAAGGCATTAGAAAAGAAAACAACGAATTCAAGAGCTATATGTAATAGCATCTTATTCAAATCATATAAGGCAGGAGGCTTCGGTTTCCTGCCTTTTTTATTTGCAAGGAATGAAGTGGAAAATAGCACAGATGATAAACGAAAGAAGCAGGACGTCGCATTTCTGCCAAGCAGAAATTGCGCCGCTCCCCTACAGGTGGTGGCAGGCTGATGTTTTTTGATTAAAGTCAAACTTTTTTTGCCTGAAAGTATTGAAAAATAACGGCAAATATGGTACAATGCTTTTATAAACCTTGAAAGGATATTTTATATGAGCAATATACTTATTCTGGCATTCCTGTTCTTTGCAGGGTGTCTGATAGGCTGGGGGATAGAAGTTATTTTCAGACGATTTGAGCCTAACAACAAAGCAAGAAAATGGATAAACCCCGGCTTCCTTATTGGTCCTTATCTGCCTTTATACGGCTTCGGGCTTTGCACCCTTTATCTGCTGGCGGGACTTGAAAAATTTATACACACTGACAACACGGCTTTGCAGAAGTTTATACTTTTTTTGCTTATGGCTATTGCAATGACAGTGATAGAGCTTATTGCAGGCGAGATATTCATTGTGAAAATGCACGTCAAGCTGTGGGACTACACTGGAAACAAATTCAACTATAAAGGCATAATATGTCCGTTGTATTCGCTCATATGGGCAGCACTGGGCGCGGTCTATTATTTCTTTATACACCCATACATTCTTGACGCACTCAACTGGCTTGCGAATAATTTGGCGTTCTCGTTCTTTATTGGATTTTTCTATGGTGTTTTTGCTATCGACCTATTCTATTCCCTGAAGCTGGCAGAGAAGATAAAAACGTTTGCGGAAGAGAACGATATGGTCATCAGATACGAGGAGTTCAAACGGCACATCAGGGAAAGTTCAGAGGAGAGAAAAGAGAAATACAGATTTATGCTTTCCATGGGCTCAGGTGCAAGGCTTGGCGAGCATTTGAAAAAGTATCGTGACAAACAGCGTGAGGAGCAGCGTGGACACAGGCTCAATGACTTTATATCAAAAATAAAAAAGTCGGATACATGAAAATTAACAAAATAACCATTGACAAAACATCAGCATGGTGATATACTGATTTCATATGTAAAAAACGTTGACGAAGACAGTAGGCTTTATGCGAAAATCTCAGCGAGCCGCCGACAGTGAGAGGGCGGTATGATTAGCTTCAGGCTGAATATCACTTCCGAGTTGCAGGCTGAAAATCAGTATGATAAGTAAGCTTCGCCGCTTTTCCTGCGTTAAAGGGAACGCATATGTCAGTATGCTGAAAAGGTGGTTTGCGAATGGCTTTACGGCTTTCGTCCTGTTTCAGGGCGGAAGCCTTTTTTATTGCATTTTATCTTTATGCGTAACTGATCGTTTATTACAAAATCAGAAAGGATTGATCTTCGTGTACAAAAAGGTTGACACCAATCTGAACTTCGTTCAGAGAGAAAAAGAAGTGGAAAAGTTCTGGGACGATAACAATATCTTTGAAAAAAGTATTGACAGCCGTAAAAAGGGCGAGTCCTATGTTTTCTATGACGGACCTCCAACGGCTAACGGCAAGCCGCATATCGGTCACGTTCTCACTCGTGCTATCAAGGATATGATACCAAGATACCGTGCTATGAAAGGCTATCAGGTACCTCGTAAGGCTGGCTGGGACACACATGGTCTGCCTGTTGAGCTTGAGGTAGAGAAAATGCTTGGTCTTGACGGCAAGGAGCAGATCGAGGAATATGGTCTTGAGCCGTTCATCAAGAAGTGTAAAGAGTCTGTATGGAAATACAAGGGCATGTGGGAGGACTTCTCAGGCACTGTTGGCTTCTGGGCTGACATGGAACACCCTTATGTTACCTATGACAACAACTTTATAGAGTCTGAATGGTGGGCTTTGAAGCAGATATACGAAAAGGGCTTGCTTTACAAGGGCTTCAAGATAGTTCCTTACTGCCCACGCTGCGGCACACCGCTTTCTTCTCACGAAGTTGCTCAGGGCTACAAGACAGTTAAAGAGCGTTCTGCTATCGTTCGTTTCAAGCTTGTTGGCAAGGACGAATACTTCCTTGCATGGACGACAACTCCTTGGACGCTTCCTTCAAACGTTGCCCTTTGCGTAAACCCTGATGAAACTTACTGCAAGGTAGAAGCCGCTGACGGCTACACTTATATTCTTGCGGAGGCGCTTCTTGACACTGTTCTCGGCAAGCTTGCAACTGAGGACAAGCCTGCATACAAGGTGCTTGAAACTTACAAGGGCAAGGATCTTGAATATATTGAATACGAGCCGCTTTATGAGTGCGCAGGCGAAAGCGCAAAGAAGCAGGGCAAAAAGGGTCACTTTGTTACCTGTGACAGCTATGTAACTATGTCAGACGGTACAGGTATCGTTCATATTGCGCCTGCTTTCGGTGAGGACGACTCTAAGGTCGGAAAGAAGTATGATCTGCCTTTCGTTCAGTTCGTTGACGGCAAGGGCGACATGACTGCTGAAACTCCATATGCCGGAATGTTCGTAAAGGACGCTGACCCTGAGGTACTCAAAGACCTTGACAAGTCAGGCAAGCTTTTTGCCGCTCCTAAGTTCGAGCATGATTATCCGCACTGCTGGAGATGCGGCTCACCTCTTATCTACTATGCAAGAGATACTTGGTTCATCAAGATGACTGACGTTAAGGACAGACTTATCGCAAACAATGACACTATCAACTGGATTCCTGAGAGCATTGGTAAGGGACGTTTCGGTGACTGGCTGAAAAACGTTCAGGACTGGGGCATTTCAAGAAACAGATATTGGGGTACTCCGCTGAACATTTGGGAGTGCGAGTGCGGTCACAGACACTCTATCGGCTCTATCGAGGAGCTTAAGTCAATGTCAGACAACTGCCCTGATGATATCGAGCTTCACAGACCATACATTGACAATGTAACTATCAAATGCCCTGAGTGCGGAAAACAGATGCACCGTGTATCAGAGGTAATAGACTGCTGGTTCGACTCAGGCTCGATGCCTTTCGCTCAGCATCATTATCCATTTGAGAACAAGGAGCTTTTCGAGTCACAGTTCCCTGCTGACTTTATTTCTGAGGCTGTTGACCAGACAAGAGGTTGGTTCTATTCACTCCTTGCTATCTCAACGCTTATATTTGACAAGGCTCCATACAAGAACGTTATCGTGCTTGGTCTTGTTCAGGACGAGAACGGTCAGAAGATGTCAAAGTCAAAGGGCAACGCTGTTGACCCATTCGAGGCACTGGCTAAATACGGCGCAGACGCTATCAGGTGGTATTTCTACACAAACTCTGCTCCATGGCTTCCTAATAAGTTCCATGACAAGGGCGTAACAGAGGGTCAGAGAAAGTTCATGGGCACGCTTTGGAACACATATGCGTTCTATGTGCTTTATGCTGAGATAGACAAATTCGACCCTACAAAGCATGAGATAGAATATGACAAGCTTTCTGTTATGGACAAGTGGCTGCTTTCAAAGATGAACTCTATGATAAAGGCTGCTGACGACAACCTTAACAACTACAGGATACCTGAGGCTGCAAAGGCTATGCAGGAGTTTGTTGATGATCTTTCCAACTGGTATGTAAGAAGAGGCAGAGAGAGATACTGGGCTCAGGGTATGTCACAGGACAAGATAAACGCTTACATGACTCTTTACACTGCTATCGTTACGCTCTGCAAGTGTGCAGCACCTATGGTGCCTTTCATCACTGAGGAAATATATCAGAATCTTGTTAGAAGCGTTGACAAGGACGCTCCTGAGAGTATCCACCTTTGCGATTATCCTGTTTGCGACGAGAACATGATAGACGAAAAGCTTGAAGCTGACATGGAGGAAGTTCTGGAGATAGTTGTTCTGGGACGTTCTGCAAGAAACGGCGCAAGCCTTAAAAACCGTCAGCCTTTGAGCGTGATGTACGTTGCAGCAGACCACCCACTTGACAGCTACTATATCGACATCATCAGGGACGAGCTTAACCTCAAGGACGTTCAGTTCTCAAATGATGTATCTGCATATATTGATTATAAGTTCAAGCCACAGCTCAAGACACTTGGTCCAAAGTACGGCAAGCAGCTTGGTGAGATAAGAACTCAGCTTTCACAGCTTGACGGACACAAGGCTATGGGCGAACTGAACGAAACTGGCAGCCTGAAACTCACGCTTTCAAGCGGTGAGATAGCACTTGACAAGGATGATGTTCTCATCGAGTCTGAGCAGAAAGAGGGCTTCTACACCCTTTCTGAAAACGGCGTAACTGTAGCTATCAGCACTGTTCTCACTCCTGAGCTTATTGAAGAGGGCTTTGTAAGAGAAGTTATCAGCAAGGTTCAGACAATGAGAAAGGATTCGGGCTTTGAGGTAATGGATCACATCACTGTTTCTGTAAGCGGCAGCGAAAAGGTTATGGCTGTTGTTGACAAGAACAGAGCGGCTATTTCTCATGACGTTCTTGCAGACGATATCGTTCTTGGCGAAAATGTCGGCAACGAAAAGGATTGGGACATCAACGGCGAAAAAGTTTCTATCGGCGTAAAGAAGAACTAATTCTGAGATATAAAAAATCAAGCAGGACAGCTTTCGGGCTGTCCTGCCTTTTTTGTTTTGGATTATAAGCCATTCACAGCTCCTCCTACATAAAAAATCAATGGCGAGGTGAAAGACCTCGCCATTGATTTTTTATATCACTTTCTTGCTTCCAAAGCGGAGATAGATTCCATTATCTTTGACATCTTCTCCTCTGCCTTTGCAAGCTTTGCCTTTTCGGCTTCGATAAGCTGTTCAGGGGCTTTTGCAAGGAAGCCCTGATTGCTGAGCTTTTTGCTAAGGAAGTCTATATCCTTCTGTGCGTTCTTTCTGTCCTTATCAAGACGTGCAAGCTCCTTGTCAACGTCTATGATATCCGCAAGCGGAATGAAAAATCTTGCACTGTCTGTAACAGCGGCGGCGCAATCCTTTTCCTCGCACTTATCTGTAATGATGACCTCAGATGCAGAAGCAAGTCTTTCAAAGAACATTACGCCCTGTGAGAATACTTCTGGCTGTGCAGTTTCAATATAAAGCTTTGCCTTTACAGACGGCGGAACGTTCATTTCACCACGACAGTTTCTTATGCTCTTTATGCCTGCGATTATCTTCTCAAATGTTGCTTCTTCATCGGCAAATTCAAGCTTTCCGTCATATACAGGGTAATCCTGAACCATGATAGCTGTGCCGTCATTTACGAGAGCCTGCCAGATCTCCTCGGTGATATAAGGCATGAATGGGTGGAGCATTTTAAGCATACCCTTCATTACCCACACGAGAACTGCCTGTGCTGTGGCTTCTGTTTCACCGCCTGCGGCTATTCTTGGCTTTGTAAGCTCGATATACCAATCGCAATAGATATCCCAGATAAAGTCATAAAGCTTTGAAACTGCTACGCCAAGCTCGAACTTATCAAGATTATCGTTTACTTCCTTTGCAAGAGTATTGAACTTTGATATTACCCACTTATCCTCAACATTGAGGTTCTCAGGGAGCTTATCAGCCTTGAAATCGTCAGGAAGATTCATCATGATAAATCTTGCGGCGTTCCATATCTTATTGGCAAAGTTTCTTGAGGATTTTACCTTATCCTCGATAAATCTCATATCGTTTCCAGGAGCGTTGCCTGTTGCGAGCATAAATCTCAGGGCGTCTGCGCCGTACTGGTCGATGATAACCAGCGGGTCGATACCGTTGCCGAGAGATTTTGACATCTTTCTGCCCTGTGAATCTCTAACAAGACCATGGATAAGAACAGTATCAAAAGGCTTCTGCTTCATGTTCTCCATGCCTGCAACTATCATTCTGGATACCCAGAAAGGAATGATATCATAGCCTGTTACGAGAGTGTTTGTTGGATAGAAATACTCAAGCTCCTCTGTCTTGTCAGGCCAGCCGAGAGTTGAGAATGGCCACAGTGCTGATGAGAACCATGTATCGAGGGTATCAGGGTCCTGACGCATTTCCTTGCCGCACTTAGGGCAACAAGCGTGATTTTCCTTTGTTACCACAGTTTCGCCGCAGTCGTCACAATAAAATGCCGGTATCTGATGACCCCACCAAAGCTGACGTGAGATACACCAATCTCTGATATCGTTCATCCAGTTAAGGTAGTTCTTTTCAAATCTTTCAGGAACGAACTTGATAGAGCCGTCCTCAACAGCCTTTATTGCAGGCTTTGCAAGCTCGTCCATTTTAACGAACCACTGGAGTGATACTCTTGGCTCGACAGTTGTTCCACAGCGGTAGCAAGTACCTACGTTATGCTCATGGTCCTCAACATAAGCAAGGAAGCCGCCCTTTTCAAGGTCTTCAACTATTTTCTTTCTTGCCTCGTATCTATCCATGCCTGCATACTCAGGATAATCGTCAACTATCTTTGCGTCCTCAGTAAGAACGTTGATAACAGGCAAGTTATGTCTTTTACCGACTTCAAAGTCGTTAGGGTCATGGGCAGGAGTTATCTTTACGACGCCTGTACCAAACTCCATATCAACATAGCTGTCGGCAACAACAGGTATCTCTCTGCCAACAAGCGGCAAAGTAAGTGTCTTGCCCACGATATCCTTATATCTTTCGTCCTTTGGATTTACTGCAACGGCAGTATCGCCCAGAAGTGTTTCAGGACGTGTTGTGGCAAGCTCTACATATCCGCTTCCGTCTGTAAGAGGATATTTCAGATGCCAGAAGTGACCGGCCTGATCTTCATACTCAACCTCTGCGTTTGAGATAGATGTACGGCAATGCGGGCACCAGTTTATTATTCTTTCGCCTCTATAGATAAGTCCCTTATTATAGTAGTTTATGAAAACTTCCTTTACAGCCTTTGAACAGCCCTCGTCCATTGTGAAACGCTCTCTGTCCCAATCGCAGGAAGAGCCGAGCTTTTTGAGCTGCTCAACTATTCTGCCACCGTATTTCTTTTTCCAATCCCATGCTCTTTCAAGGAAACCGTCCCTGCCGATATCGTCCTTTGTAAGACCCTCTTTACGCATAGCTTCAACTATCTTTGCTTCTGTTGCGATAGAAGCGTGATCTGTACCAGGTATCCACTCTGCAGCATATCCGCTCATTCTCTTCCAGCGGATAAGTATATCCTGCAAAGTTTCATCAAGGGCATGACCCATATGGAGCTGTCCTGTGATGTTCGGTGGTGGGATAACTATACAGTATGGCTCTTTCTTGGAATCAGGCTCAGCGTGGAAAAATCCGCCGTCAAGCCAATATTTGTAGATCTTATCTTCTACCTTATTAGGCTCATAAAGCTTTGAAAGCTCTTTTTTCATTATAAAACAATTCCTTTCGCAAATATTTTTCTATCACAGTATCGTGGCAAGACCAAGAGGTGTTGCCTTTTTGCCGTCAGACTCGTGTCTTAGGCTGTCTGCGAAACGGAACTGTGAATTTCATTTGAAAATTGAATTTGAGATCACACATTATATTCTTTCCTTTCCGCATGATATGGCATTACTGCACCTATTATAATATTATCTCACTTTTGCACCGAATTGTCAAGGGCTGATGACGGTATGGAACGGAAAAAGCAGAACAGCTTGAAACTGCTCTGCTGAGAGTGTTGAAAAAGACTTAAACAAGCGGGACGTCGAGGGCGCCATCCCCTACAACTTGCATAAAAACGAATTTACGCTTACAGCTTGAAATGAACGGGCATACCATTTTTCATTGCTATTTTTACCTCGCCTTGGATAAGTGGCAGGAAGTATCTTACGGCTTCCGGCTTTACGTCATTGCCGTCCTCGCTTAACCACTGGGCAGGGAAGAATTTTTCCTTATTTGCAGCATCATGGGCGTCAACGCTGTCAACGGTCACAACATAAGGCACGTCGCTGATACGCTTGAATATCATCATCTTACCTGTTTTCCCTGCAAGAGCCGCTTTTACGCCTGCTGAGCCTATTTCCTCGGCTTCGTCTATATCCGTCTTTGAGCAGATATGAGAAGAACATCTCTGCATAACGTTAAGCTCAATAGAACGGACTTTACAGCCGATATTCTCTTTAACGAGCTGTTCAAGTGTCTTTCCTATGCCAGAGAGATACTCGTGACCGAAATTATCCACAACTCTCGGCTTATTTTCCTCGCCCTTAAGCTTTACGCCCTCGGAAACTGCGATGATAACGGCTTTGTGCTTTGCCATTTGATTTCTTATGTCCTCGAGGAACTTTTCGGCGGTAAAGTTATTTTCAGGGAGATAGATAAGGTGAGGGGCTATCTCGTCATTTGCTCTGAGTACGCAGGTGGAAGCTGTGAGCCAGCCAGCGTGTCTGCCCATTATCTCAACGATAGTGACGGACTCGATAGAATAAACCGAGCTGTCACGGATTATCTCCTGAACCGTTGCGGCAACATACTTTGCGGCAGAGCCGAAGCCTGGTGTATGGTCTGTTACAGGCAGGTCGTTATCTATAGTCTTTGGTATGCCTATAACTCTTATCTTTGAATTTCTTGCCGCAAGATAATCGGAAAGCTTTGCCACGGTATCCATAGAATCGTTTCCTCCGATATAAAAGAAAGCTTCTATCCTATGCTTTTCAAGGCAGTTCAAGATACGCTCATATGTTTCACCGCCCTCCTCAACATCAGGAAGTTTATAACGGCATGAGCCGAGAACTGTTGACGGGGTCTGTCTTAGAAGCTCCATATCCTCGTTTGTTTTTATAACAAGCTTAAGATCTATGAGCTGGTCGTTTATGATACCCTCGATACCATTGAGCGAGCCAAAAACGGCGTCTATCTGTGGTGTTTTCACAGCCTGTTTGAAAACTCCCACCAATGAAGCGTTGATAGCGCAGGTAGGTCCTCCTGATTGTGCAACGGCAATATTCATTATCATCAATCTCCTTACAGCTTACTGAGAATATTAAAATTCTCATATTTGTTATTATTATAGCATATTATATATACAAATAAAAGGGTTATGAAAATTTATTAACATATTTTTTCCCTTTGTAACAAAACAAGCCTTCAATAAAACGTTATATCTATCCACTTTGATAATTTTCACATCTATTACATAAAAACGCCTCCCGATTTACACCATATTGTTATAAAGTAAATGTAAATCGTAACCGAATTTTAATTGACAGAACAGTTTATATTTTGTATAATTAAAGATATAGACACGAAATGTGTCGAACTCTAGTCAATGAACCGAAAGGAAGAATATAAATAATGCCTGACAACAGAAACAATAAAGGCTACTATCGTCCTGAACAGGATCGCAGACCGCAGGGTCAGAACAGACCTCAGCAGCAGGAAAGCTCCACTTGGCTCACTCCTACTGTAAAGGGAATAATAGCGATACTGCTGACTGTACTTGTGGTAGCCATAGTAATAATGATATTTGCAAAAACTCTTTTTGTGAACACCAACACCACTCCGAAAAAGACCGGTACGATAACTTCTACGGAATACATTCCGCCAAAGACCACCACAACTTTGGAAAAGCCGCAGGAAACATCTAAAAAGGCAAAAAAGACCACTGAACCTGACGAAGATCCATATGACGGTGATAAAGATGACAACGGTGACGCTGTTGGTGATATCCAGTGCATAAGTGCAGTTTATCTCCACCCACAGCCTACATCGAGCAGTGAAAATCTTCTCACTATCCCATCGGATGCGACCTGCAAATACTACCGCAACGAAAACGGCTGGTATTATGTTGAATATAATGGCACAAAGGGCTACGCATGGCAGACATTCTTCTCGACACCACCACAGTAATGTGTTTTACGATTTCTTAAATAACGCAGAAAGTGCAGCATGGAAATATGCTGCACTTTCTGTTTATATATGCAAAAAAAGCGGAGGTGTTGTCCTCCGCTTGATGTAGCTTATCATACAGATAGAACGTGTTAAATAGCGGGCTGTTCGCCCCTACACACAAATGTTACAATTAGAGTTCTACCTTATAGTCCTCTGAGCCTACACCCTTTACAGTGTAGTAAGCAACGCCCTCTTCAGGCTTGATGTATACTGAAACTGTCTTTGGTGTTCTGTGACCCTTTGCCTTGTAGTCAGCCTTTGCAGCAGCCACTACAGCTTCAACATTTATCTCTCCGCCTGCGAACTGAACGAATACCTCGTCCTTTATCTCAGCCTCAACTGCTTTCTTTACAGTTTCCTTCTTTGCCTTTGTTGCCTTTGCTGCGGTCTTTACTGCCTTTTCTGCCGTCTTGACAGCTTTCTTTGCTGTTTCCTTTACTGCTGCGCCTGTCTTTTCAGCGGCAGACTTTACCTCAGCCTTGACTTCCTTTACAGCTTCTTCTGCCTTCTTGTCAGCGGTGATCTTCTTTTCAGCCATTGTAAAACCTCTCCTTTAAAAGTGTTACTAATTACTTATCCACAGCCTCTTTAAGAGCCTTGCCTGCCTTGAATGCAGGAACCTTCTTTGCAGGAACATGGATAGGCTTCTTTGTTGCAGGATTGATAGAATCCTTAGCTGCACGATCTCTTACCTCAAATGCACCAAAACCTACGATAGATACCTTTTCGCCCTTTACAAGTGCCTCTGTGATAGTTTCTGTTACAGCCGCAAGTGCCTGCTCTGCTTCCTTTTTAGAATAGCCGCCCTTTTCTGCTATTGCGGATATCAGATCATTTTTTGTCATTTTGAATCTACCTCCGTTATAATTTTTTACATTGTTTTTATGCTGTTATTATAACGTATTTGACCCCTCTTGTCAATTAATTTGCCCGATTTTGCGTGCTTTCTTGCAATCTTTGTAGCTTTACATAAAAAAGAGGTACAGTCGCCGCTTGATTTTTGTACTTATTCACACGTTGGAAATAGTATTTATAATTTAGCCACAATTAACTTTCGATCAGCATCATTATTTTTTTATAAACGCCTATTTTTCGCACTTTGTAAAAATCACCCACAAAATATTCTTACATATATTTCATTTCAAAGTTCATTAAATATTTACATTCTTTTATATATTCTCTCATGCAACACAATTCATTTTTTCAATCCGTATTTTTCATAAAAAGCCTCAACATCGCTGTCGCTTTTCACAAGCTCGGGATACATTATCTCACGAGTGTTGCGGTTATAAAAGCCGATAGTTTTCTCGCCGGTACAGGTGCTTGACATTATTTTTATCTCCATTCCCCTGCACTCCTCAGGGACGGGCTTGACAGTTTTCTTTTTGAAAATTCCCATGGAAATTCCCCCTAATATTTTTTCAAACGTCTTATATAAGCGAAAGTGTAGTCCTCGCCTTTATCACGAAGCATTGTAAGAAGCTTCTCCAAAAGGTCTGATGTTTCAGGGTGGATGGCTCTTGTCTTTTTTGCTCTTAAAAAGTACGCAAGAGGCGCGCCGTCGTCGTATTTGTCTTTCATATATATCTTGCTTGCGGCAACTCTGTCGCAGAACATTTCTTTCACATATTTAAGGGGCATTTTCACAGGGGTCATCAACTTAGTCCGCAGGTCATAGTCCGTCCAATATTCAAAGTGATGCTTATTTCTTCCCTTGTGGTGCATCCAGCCGTAAGAAAATCCGTATTCTTCACGCTCTGCTTCATGGGGCGAACGTGTGCCTTGATAATATTTACAGCCCTTGAGAAACTCCTCCGGGGAATATTTTGAAAGGTCATGCCTCAGACCCTGCCACAAAATGCCTGCCTTATAGCAGTTTTTTATCACTCCGTGGCGATGTCTTGTAATGGTCTTGAAATGCTCCCATGCCTTTATCAAAACGCTCATCTCCTCTGCATTTCATCTTGTGACCTTATTATACTACTTTTGCGTTATTATTTCAACAGCCTGCGGTCATTTTCTGCTGACGCAGATATCAAGCAGGGGACACTTGCTACAGCGTTCTCCCCTTGCCTTGCAGTATTCACGTCCGAACAGTACAAGGCGGTGACAGAAATCAGAGGATCTCTCAGGGGGAAGTATCTTTCTCAGATCCTCTTCCACCTTTGCAGGCTCTTTATTTTTTGTAAGCCCAAGTCTGCCGCATATCCTTATACAGTGGGTATCAGTTACCACCGCAGGCTTATGAAAAACATCTCCCATAACAAGATTTGCCGTCTTTCTGCCTATGCCTGCAAGGGTAGTGAGCTTTTCTATGGTATCAGGTATCTCACCACCAAAGTTATCCATTATCTGTCTGCACATTGTTACGATAGAGCGAGCTTTTGTTTTATAAAGACCGCATGGGCGTATTATCTCCTCGATATCAGCAACATCTGCGTTAGCAAAATCCTCAATGGTCTTATATTTTGCAAAAAGCTCTTTCGTGACGATATTCACCCTTGCGTCTGTACACTGTGCAGAAAGTCTGCCTGCTATCATAAGCTCGTGGGGCTTTTTATAGTCAAGGGAGCATATGCCCTCGGGGTAGACCTGCTCCAGCCTTTCCACTATCATTTGTGCACGTTCTTTCTTTGTCATCGGTACTGCTCCTTTGTTTATAAGTGCTTTATTACTTTATATTGTACACTTTTTTGCAGGATTCGTCAACCAAAATTTCATATCAGGGACGATATTTCAGCGGGTTTGTGCGTTATACCGGCATAAAAATGCGTTTTGTCATTTTTGCGGGCTGAAACAGCTTTGGTCACAGTGCACTGATTTGTCGACATTTCACGGAAATTTTACACGAATTATGAATTTATAATCGTGATTTTACTTCACATTTCAAAAAAAGGCTATGATTTTTATACAATTTCAATAAAATTATGAAATTTCGCATTTTACTACTTGCAAATTGCAAAATAGTGTGTTATAATAAGTAAATGATGTGCGGAATGAGTAAAAAAGCCGTGCACAAATTATAATTTATAAGATGGGAGTTTTAATAATGGCTTTGAACAATGCGTATCTTGAAAGCGTTTATGAGAAGGTTGAGAAGAGAAATCCCGGCGAAAAGGAATTCCTCCAGGCAGTATATGAGGTACTGGAAAGCCTCATTCCTGTTGTAGAAAAGAGACCTGACCTTGTTGAGGCAGGTATAATCGACAGAATAGTTGAGCCAGAAAGACAGATCATTTTCCGTGTTCCTTGGGTAGATGACAACGGCAAGGTACAGGTAAACAGAGGTTTCAGAGTTCAGTTCAATTCTGCTATAGGACCATACAAGGGCGGTATCAGACTTCACCCTTCAGTATGTGCATCAGTAATCAAGTTCCTCGGCTTCGAGCAGATCTTCAAGAACAGCCTTACAGGTCTTCCTATCGGCGGCGGTAAGGGTGGTTCAGACTTCGATCCTAAGGGCAAGTCTGACGGAGAAGTTATGAGATTCTGCCAGAGCTTCATGACAGAGCTTTGCAAGCATATCGGTGCTGACACAGACGTTCCAGCAGGCGATATCGGTACAGGTGCAAGAGAGATCGGCTATATGTTCGGTCAGTACAAGAGAATCAGAAACGAGTTCACAGGCGTTCTTACAGGTAAGGGTCTTTCATACGGCGGATCACTTGCAAGAACAGAGGCTACTGGTTATGGTCTTTGCTACTACACAGCTGAGATGATCAAGTGCATGAAGAATGAAACATTCGCAGGCAAGACAGTTGTTGTCTCTGGTTCTGGTAACGTTGCTATCTACGCTACAGAGAAGGCTACAGAGATGGGCGGCAAGGTAGTTGCACTTTCTGACTCTAACGGTTATGTATACGATCCAAACGGCATCAACCTCGATGTTGTTAAGCAGATCAAGGAAGTTGAGAGAGGCAGAATCAAGGAGTATGTAAACAGAGTACAGGGCGCTGAGTACCACGAGGGCTGCAGCGGCATTTGGACTATCAAGTGCGACATCGCTCTCCCATGCGCTACACAGAACGAGATCAACGAAGAGTCAGCTAAGGCTCTCGTAGCTAACGGTGTATTTGCTGTTGCTGAGGGTGCTAATATGCCTTCAACTCCAGAGGCTATCGCTGTATTCCAGAATGCAGGCGTTCTCTTTGGACCAGCTAAGGCTGCTAACGCAGGCGGTGTTGCTACATCAGCTCTTGAGATGTCACAGAACAGCGAGAGACTTTCTTGGGCATTCGAGGAAGTTGACGCTAAACTCAAGAACATCATGACAAACATCTTCCACAACTCATACAATGCAGCTAAGGAGTACGGTCTTGAAGGCAACCTCGTTGCAGGTGCTAACATCGCAGGTTTCCTGAAGGTCGCTGACGCAATGAAGTGGCAGGGTATCGCTTACTAATATAAGCGTAATATCAAAGCTATATACGAAGGCGCTGTAAAAAAAGCGCAACAAAGCCCGTGGATTTCCTCGATATGGAAGCCCACGGGCTTTAATATATCACACAGCAAAAAAGAACTATCTAATCTTGAAAAAAGGGTACAGCAAACACACCGGCAGAAATACAGCGCTTTTTGCCGATTATTAAAATGTTGAAAAATATTTTTTTATGCCGCTTTTTCGATAGCGATCTTCTTCAAGTGGAATTTATGAAGATTAAAACCACAGCAAATCATCGCAATTTCTAAATTCAAGGCTTTTGATCCTCTTCTGCGAGCTCTGGTATATGACCTGTTCCACTTGATAATGCCGTTTGCACCTTCCGACTGGATACTTCGGTTCATACGCAGCAGTGCTCCGTGAATGCTGTTCAGGTTGCAGAGAACTTCCTTGTGAAACTTTGTCAGTTCTTCATTCAAGCGAATTTTACGGTTCCCTTTGCACTTACAGCATTTTTCTTTTTGCAGACAATTACTGCAATCTTCACATTGATAAAATTCTTCTGTTCTGCCATATTTGTTTCCTCTTACAGGTCTGCTGTAAAGATAATGAAACTTTTTTCCGTTAGGACATATTGGATCGCCATCTGCATCTATCGGAAAATTTACTGCTCTGTACGGATCATCACGATATTTTTTGTCCTTGCTTTCCTTTTCATACATAGTAAATTTCATGTATTTTTTCATGCCGTGTTCTTCACAATACAGATAATTATTAAAGCTGCCGTATCCTGCGTCTGCTACCGGATATTCAGGATATTTTTCGTATGTCTGATTGAACTTTTCTATCAAAGGCTTGAAACATTCCATATCAGACGCATATTGTTTTACGTCGAATACTGCGATATATTCATCACAGACACCTAATTGGATATTGTAGTCCGGAAGAAGCTGATCGTTACCCATATAGTCCTTTTTCATACGCATAAATGTTGCGTCATGATCGGTCTTGGAATAACTATTGCGTTCATCTCCGCATATCTTTATGTGTTCTGCATACTTTTTTAGCCTTGAAATGTATTCCGAAAGCTTGTCATAATGCCTCTGTTCAATTGTTTTATGATGTCCCCGTCCCCGAATTGCAGTTTCCGGGTCAAAGCCGCAAAGCTTTACATATTGCTGCTGTATTTGCTCTAAATACTCAATAGCATATTCTTCACGAATGCCGAATTTTACGCAGAATGAAGAGATCTTTTCATTCATTTCACCAAGCAATTCTGTTATCCTTGCAAATACCTTCAGACGGTTTTTCTCACAGCTCTTTTTCCATACCCAGCTGTATTTGTTTGCGTTGGCTTCTATCTTTGTTCCGTCTATGTAAACGTGGTTGAGGTCAACATTTTCCACCGTAAAAATGTAACTGTTGATATCCGCAAAGATCTCATCTATTTTTCTATTTAGGACATTGTTCATAAAATTGCCTATTGTCGAGTGGCTTGGCGGAGGATTATCCTGCAGCAGCCACATAAAGCGAATATCGGTTTTGCAGAGTTTTTCTATTTTTCGCAATGATTCGTATCCGTTTTCCATAAATGCAAACAGTATTACTTTCAGCAAAGTTTCTTCTTCATATCTTGGACGGCCTGTCCTGCGGTCCTCAGTCGTCAGGTATTTATTTAGGTCAATATGATCAATAACTTCACAAAATGTATATACCGGATCTGTTGTTTCAATAATTTTTTCAATTTCTATAGGAAATTTTAATTGATATGGTGTATTATATTCTTGTTGGTATTTTTTCATCAAATTTATTATACCACAAAAAAGACTGCTTTCCTACCCTTTTAAGGGTGGTTGCAGTCTTTTTTTATTGCGCGTTTTTTTACAGCCCCTTTTTTTATATCATATATGATGCGGCAAAAATAGAACATCCCCTATCAGCGTCTTAGTGTCACGCTGATAGGGGGAACATATTCAATATTTACTTTTTCGTATCTATGTTTATCTTAATATAATCTATTTCTTTTTCTATTTCATTTTTATTGTTTGTACCCTTTCTCCTGTTTAAAAAATTCGGATGATATGTCCAGAAAGCAGACTCAACAGAACTATATTTCTTTAATTTATCCGTTATGTTCACGATCAACTTCGATTGGTTTTTAGTGAGCATGGGTTTGTCATCGAAAGAAGTTCCAAGAGCATATTCCATTGTTTTGTAATAACGAGGTCCTGTAAGGAAAATAATAACTGCTGGGTTTATTATCTCTATTTCCCTTTCAAATATTGACGACTTATCATTTAGATATTTTTTATTGAGAACTTTTTCACATTCGTCTTTTAGTCGTTTTGTTTTCCCTTTTGAAATGAGATGTAGTTTATCAATATTAGTCCAGTATATGCTATAATCAGTAAAACCGCAAACAAACCTCCAAAAAGGCGAAGTGACTTTACTGTATGTCTGATTTTTCAAATATTTCTTACAGCCCAATTGCTTTGACATGAATCCGATGCTCCACATCTGATATTCTTTTAGTGATTTACCATAGTCATTCAAACCTCTTGCTTCCTGACCCACGATCATAATGTTTTTCTTTCCCGCACCAAAATTATCACACACACCTCCTATAAAAGGTCTGGAAAATGTATAATTCATAGATGACGTCACTTCTAAAGCAACCTTATTATACCAAGACGTAAATGCGTCCAGTAACTCCTCGTTTATCTTTTTTACAGTTTCATTCTCTGCCATGCCTACTCCTCACCATATTTCAAAATAATGTCCCTAGCCACTGATACAACTCTGTCCGCCACGCTTTGAGGCTTGATTATTTTAACAAACTGACTATACTGCATAGTCCAATAAAACAGGGCGTTTTCATTGACCTTTAGTGATATTACGCATTTGTCATTACTTTCTGACAACACGTTAAAGCCCTTACCAAACCAATCGATTATCTGCCCTATAAGGAAACGATCTATCTCAAGCTCAGCATTCACTGTCTCCCCACTGAACATATAAATATGGTCTTTCATGTATTTTGAAAGGTCAAAGCCATTGCTGTTGCCTGCCGTTTTTCGTATATCCTTCTGCGGCATATCTATCAACTGTATTTCCAGTATTTTATCGACCCGAAAATTTGCGATATTATCATATTTGTCAACATTGCAAATAAGGTAGTACCTGCCGTTTGCGGTCACTGTGTAATATGGATTAATTATATATTTGTCAGTTTTCTTCGGGTGCAGTTTTTTATCTGTTCCATATTCGCAGTATAAAAATTCTATCTGCTTTTTCTCCTCTATTGCCTGATTAAGCAACTCGACAGTATAAAGCACCTGTGCATTTTCTGTATGCCCAATAGTTTCATAATTCACTGAACCTTTAATTCTGTTTTCGGCAAATGGACTTGACTGTTTTTCAATTTTGCTAATAAGTCTCTCCGTTTCTCTACCCGTAACATACCTTGAGAACAACAGGCCGTCGGAAATAAGCTTTACCTCACTCGGCTCCAATGTGTGATTATAATATATATCGGTGATAATCACATTCACATCATCAACAGATTTCTGCGAACCATTTTTGCGCTCTATTTCTGTATATTCAATATCGAACCCAAACTCGATCAAATTCATAAGATTTCGCTTTACAGTTTTTCTGTCACAGGTAAGTTCAAAATCAGTTTGCAAGTATTCCTGTATATTTTTCTGCGTCAGCCTATGATCAACGTCAGAATGCCGTTTTATTACTTCCAGCGTCATTATAAGATTATTTTTTACAGGCTGTCTTCCCATACTTATCATCTCCTGTCGACGTATTTAATGCCAAATATGATGCGGTATTAGTTACTCATCTTTATTATATTGTACCGAGCTGCGTAGGACATGTCAATGGATATGAGATGTTTTTCAGAATAAAATCAATGATTTTGTAGACATTTACAAATTTGCCAATATGTTTTTGGCTACTATTAAAACCACAGAAAACTATCACAGCCTTTTCCCATACTATCGTATATTTCTTTAAGAAGTTCTCTAAGTTTGGATTCACATTCGGTGATACTGTTAGTGTATGAAGATTTTACTTTAAGTTCATTTGTAATATCATTAATTCGCTTTTGAAGTTCTTTATTCCGCTCTTGTATTTTGTCTGCTATTTTTGCAAATTCTTTTAAAAAATTGATTATTCTTCGCATATTTCCGTTGGCTGATGAGCCCATTTCTATGTAAAAAGGAACGTCATTTCTGTTCAAGCAGATTGCATATTTTGACTTTTCACGGTTGCTTCCGTCATATTCACGCTTTTTAAACCCTGCAAAAAATTGTTATATGCCTCTTCAATTTTCCATATTCTGTCCTGATCTGACAGTGTGTTTGCTATACCTTTTTTTCAAGATCAGATGGTTTTTTGCTGTATGATATATTAAAGCCCGTGGACTTCCATATCGGGGAAATTCGCGGGCTTTGTTGTGCGTTTTTTACAGCGCTTTTTTTATATCATGCCAGACTTATGGGAATGTTCCCATAGGTCTATTTGACCTGATTTTCTTTTATTATCCTGCCACGCTCAAAAGCACAAGCATTCTCAAGCGTTGTGCGGCTTATGGCGGCTAGGGCTTCTTCGGTGAAAAAGCCCTGATGAGAGGTGACGATAACGTTAGGAAAAGACAGAAGCCTTGCGGTCACGGAGCTTTCTAGGATATCCTCCTGTCGGTTTTCAAAGACGTTCTCTGTTTCTTCCTCATAAACATCAAGACCCACTCCGTGGAATTTTCTGCTTCTGATACCCTTTATAAGGTCTTCGGTATTCACAAGCGCACCTCGGGAGGTATTTACGAAAACAACATTCTCTTTCATAAGGGAGATAGTTTCAGTATTGATAAGATGATAGCTTGATTCTGTCAGGGGGCAATGGAGCGAGATAAGGTCGCTTTCCCGCAGGACTTCGCTAAGGGGATAATATTTCACAAAATCAAGGTCAGGGTTCTGATAAACGTCATAAGCTATAACACGCATACCAAAGCCGTGGCATATCCTGCACATTGCCGCACCTATCCTGCCTGTGCCTATTATACCAGCGGTCTTGCCATGGAAATCAAGTCCCATAAGACCATTCAGGCTGAAATTGTTCTCTCTTACCTTTATATAGCCCTTGTGTATTCTTCTTGTGACTGCAAGCGCAAGCGCCATGGCGTGTTCTGCCACGGCTTCTGGAGAATACCCAGGCACTCTAAGCACTGTTATGCCGTATTTATCAGCGGCTTTTATATCAACATTATTATAGCCTGCACATCGCATAAGAAGAAGCTTTACGCCGTGTTCATGGAGCCGTCTAAGCACTGAGCCTGTTATCGTTGAGCTTACAAAGGCACACACGCCCTCACAACCCTCGGCAAGCCTTGCTGTGTCTTCCGTCAAGTCGGCTTCAAGGTAAACGCTTTCTATATCGGGATAGTTTTTTCGCTGCTTTTCAAATGAATCTATATCATACTGCTTTGCGTCATAGAATATTATTTTCATGAAAACTCCTCCAAATTTTAAAGTATTCCATTTTACGCTTGTATTTTTTGCAGCTGTTTATAAAAATATACGTTTTTTGCCTTAATAAGATAAAATTATCAAAGGTTGACAATTGTGCGTAAATAGGATATAATATAGGTATCGGTATGTAAAAATATACTTTAAATATACTTTAAATGCCTGTTTTCTACAGAAAGAATATGATGCCAATGTCACAATTTTCGGAACTTCTCAGAGAATACATTAAGAAAAAAGATATTACTATAAAAGCCCTTGCCGAAAAATGTGGTATCGACAGAACATATCTTCATAAGATACTCAAAGGGGAAAGGAAAGTGCCAAGCGTAGATTTTGTAGAAAATATAAGCTTGCAGCTCATGCTTTCCACAGAGGATAAAAGCAGGCTCATGGAGCTTTATAACATTTCTGAGATGGGGGAAGATGTCTACAATCGCCGTAAGCAGGTGTCAAAGATAATACACGATATGGCAAACACCAACATGGAAGATCCTGACGCTCTGACTTTCAAGATAGAAGTTGATATTGACTCTGTGCCTGAGATATCCATCTACACCGACAAACGTGAGCTTAGAAAAAACCTGCAGGTGCTTATATGCAGCGATGTTCATAATGGTTCTGACATTCAGGTCATCGCTCAGCCAACAGAGTTTCTTACCAATCTGCTGTCCATTGCCGCAGAAGGCAGCGAGTCTGCCATAAACCATCTGTTCTTCTTTGACAACACATCATACGAAAAAAACACCGCAAAATACAATCTGGATATTTTTCCGTTCATATGTCACCTTGCACAAAAGCATGAAAAATATGAGGCTTTTTATTATTATGAGGGTGCGTCGGCATATTTCAACTCCACGAACATCATGCCAAACATAATGATAACGAATAATTTTCTGATCAGAACAGACAGCGATTATTGCGAGGGCGTTATATACAGATCTAAGCCTATGGTAGAATTTTATATGCGGCAGTTTGAAAAGTTCAAGACAAAATGTGCAAAGCTTCTCGACCACGCCGTGGATATTTTGGAATATGTTTACTTTTGGTACGATGACAACGCAAATTTCATCGGCGTAGATTTTCAGCCATGCACCATGCTTTGTCTTACAGAGGATATATACAACGCCCATGCACTTTTGCCAGCTGACGCAAAGAAATTTGTAAAAGCAAAGCTCACCATGGGCAAGAAGGCTCTTTCTGAACACAAATTTGTAAATCTGTTCAGTGAAAAGGGTCTTGCAGAGTTTATGACGACGGGAGAGATTTTTGAGCTTCCGAGAAATTCATATACTTTTCCCACTCTTGCAGAACGCAAGATAATGCTACAGATAATGATATCGCTTTGTGAAAACGGCATGGCAGACTACAGGATAATAAAGAACGACTATTTTGCGGTGTCGAAAAATCTTTGTATCAACATTTCTGACAACACAAGTCTTAACATCATTGCCAGAAACAACTGCTTCTCTGATTTTTCTTATCTGAAAATAAGCGAAACGAGCCTTGTTCAGGCTTTCTGGGATTATTTTCAGCACTTTATAGATTCTGACGCTGTTTGCTCACATGAAGAAACTATCGAGATACTCAGGTCTTATTTGTAAAAAAGTGGGTGACCAAAAGCCGCCCACTATAATGATATTATTTAAGCTGTTCACGCATTAAAGTGAGCAGCTTTTTTTCACGTCTTGACACCTGCACCTGTGACATACCAAGTTGTTTTGCCGTTTCCATCTGAGTTTTATTCTGAAAATATCTCAGGTATATAAGCTTTCTATCCTCCGCTTCAAGGGAAGCTATGACCTGACGGAGAGAGAGCCTGTCAGCAATTTCTATGTCAGGAGCATCAACAGGGATATCTATTTGTCCGTGGCGGTCGTCTTCATCTGAGCTTTCAGTAAGACTAACAGGGGGCAGGGCGACGTTCATGGCCAGAGTAACGGCTTCTTCGCTTTCTCCTGACAGCTCACAAAGCTCGCTTACTGTAGGTTCTCTCCCCTGCTGTATGGAAAATCGCTCACGTTCTCTTACAAGGCGCATGGAAAGCTCTTTTATGCTCCGTGACACTTTTATCGTGCCACCGTCACGGAAAAGCCTTTTTATCTCCCCTAATATCACTGGCACTGCATAGGTGGAGAATTTCACACCACGGTCGCTGTCAAAGGCTTTCGCAGCTTTTACAAGACCTATACAGCCTGCACCGTAGAGGTCGTCATACTCTATGCCACGGTTGCGGAAGCGGTTTGCGCACAGGTGAACAAGCCCCAGATTTTCTTCTGCAAGAGGGGTCTCGACTATGCTGCTCATTTTATACTCTTTCTTTCAAGGTTTTTTCAAGGATAAGGGTAGTTCCTTCTCCAAGCTTGCTGCGCACCTTCACTTTATCCATAAAGCTTTCCATGACCGCAAAGCCAAGGCCTGCTCTTTCCTCCTCAGGTGCAGTGGTGAAAAGCGGCTGCATAGCCTGCTCGATATCAGCGATACCGCAGCCCTTATCCCTTATTTTTATGTAGACATGTCTGTTCTCGAATATCCTTATTTGCATGAATATCTCCCCTAGGGTGTTTCGGTATCCGTGGACAATGGCGTTTGTGACTCCCTCTGACACTGCGGTCTTGACATCTGCAAGCTCGTCGATCTGAGGGTCAAGCTGAGTAAGGAAACCGCTGACTGCAACTCTAGCAAAGCGCTCATTTTCAGAATAGCTGGGAAAACTGACTTTCATTTCATTAAGGGGTTTTCGTTTCAATTTTATCACTCTCCTTTGTTTTGTCATCGGGGCTTTCATTCTGTTCCTGAGCTGCTTTCTTCTCTTGTATATACGGGGTCATATCCGTGACTATCTTTGTGAGTCTGTGCATACCTGCAAGCTGCAAGACCTTTCGGATATAAGCAGGAGGCGACGCCACTATCACCTCGCCACCCATTTCTGACATTATCCTGTATCTGCCCATAACAAGCCCGATACCTGAGCTATCCATAAAAGTCACCTGAGAATAGTCAAGGATAAGGGTAAGAGGGTTATGGCTTCTAATGGCTTTATCTATCTCTCCCCTGAAATATTTTGCTGTATGGTGGTCGATATCGCCGCATATCTCTGCCACAAGAGTTCTGGCTGACGGATAGTTTTTTATCTCCACATTCATGCTTTATCATTCCTTTCATCTTTTCGTTTTATCCGCTGAAAATATATTATCACTTACAGTGGGATTTTTTTGTCGCATTATTGCATGAATGAAAAAAGGGCATAAAAAAACAGGAACACACATTTGTGTGTCCCTGCCTAGGAAAACTATTATGTTCTATGCTTATGTATTAAAGTCCGTTAGGATTATTCTTAATGAAGTTCCAGCTATCTGCTGTCATTTCATCAAGGCCATATTGTGCTTCCCAGCCAAAGACCTTCTTTGCCTTTGCTGTATCAGCATAGCAGGTTGCGAGGTCGCCTGCACGTCTTGGCTTTACTACATATGGGAGCTTCTTTCCGCAGGCTTTTTCAAAGCTGTGAAGAACATCATAAACGCTTGAGCCTTTTCCTGTGCCGAGGTTTACGGCTTCAACACCCTTGTTTTCCATTACATACTTGACTGCGCAAAGGTGACCCTTAGCAAGATCAACAACGTGGATATAATCTCTTACACCTGTTCCGTCAGGAGTATCGTAATCGTCACCAAACACGCCGAGCTTTTCAAGCTTTCCTACTGCTACCTGACAGATGTAAGGAAGCAGATTGTTTGGTATACCGTTAGGGTCTTCGCCGATAAGACCGCTCTTATGTGCGCCGATAGGGTTGAAGTATCTCAGAAGTGAAACTGACCAATCGTTGTCGGAAACATAAACATCTCTCAGTATCTGCTCTATCATTACCTTTGTATAGCCATAAGGGTTTGTTGCTGATGTAGGCATATCCTCCGTATATGGAGCTTTGTTTACAGGGCCGTAAACTGTTGCGGAAGATGAGAAAACTATCTTCTTACAGCCGTATTTTCTCATTGCCTTGATAAGCATGAGAGTGCCTGTGATGTTGTTATGGTAATATTCAACAGGCTTCTGAACAGATTCGCCAACCGCTTTAAGACCTGCAAAATGTATAACAGCGTCTATCTTGTTTTCTTCAAATATCTTTTCGAGCGCTGCAAGGTCAAGAAGATCTGCCTCATAAAAAGCAAAGTCCTTGCCTGTTATCTTCTTTATTCTGTTAAGAGCCTCCGGCTTTGAGTTTGAAAAGTTATCAACTATAACTACTTCATAGCCTGCTTCAAGAAGCTCAACGCAGGTGTGGCTTCCGATAAATCCTGCTCCGCCTGTAACGAGTATTTTTGCCATATTCTTTACCTCCCAAATATGTCAAGTTTTTTCCTACACTTACATTATACCATATTTTCACGTTTTTGCAATACCATTTTTGTTTCAAACACATGGATTTTTGTTGCAAAGGAAATAAAAATATGCTATCATATCTATAACAGACCATCTCACAGAAAGGAACACACAGAATGAATACAGACCGCCATTCCTTTAAATCAGACCAGACGGACGCACTTTCGCTGTCAGTATACAACGTGGGCTATGAAAAATGTCAGGGGCTTCACAGTTGGGGAAGCGGCGTTCGTGACCATTATCTTATCCACCACATCATAAGTGGCAAGGGCGTATACAAAACACCGCAGGGAGAGTATCACCTTAGCGCAGGGGACACTTTTCTCATTTACCCCTACACGGTTATAACATACACTGCCGACAAGAACGACCCATGGGAATACTACTGGGCAGGCTTCAACGGCTCTGACGCTGAATTTATCCTTGATCGTGCAGGCTTCACAAGAGAGTGTCCCGTTATCTCCGCAGACTTTGGAAGCGAGCTTAAAGACAGTCTTGAACGCATTTATCGTCTTAGTGGAAACAGAAGCTCAGACCTTGTGAAAATGACAGGTCAGCTTTACATCACGCTGGGCATTCTTATGGAACGCTCTGGAAGTCAAAGCCGTTCGGGGAGTACCGCAAAGGGATATGTCACAAAGGCGAAAAACTACATTGCACACAACTACACCCTTGGGATAGGGGTCGAGAATGCCACCGATTTCGTTGGCGTGAGCCGTGCCACGCTATATCGGGCTTTCATGGAATACGAGGGGCTTTCTCCTGCACAGTATATAACTGATTTCCGTGTGAACGCCGCCTGCCGTTTGCTGGAAGAAACTGAGCTTCCTGTGTCGGCCGTGGCAAGGTCGGTAGGGTATAATGACAGCCTTTATTTTTCAAGGATATTCCACAAGACAAAGGGTGTGTCACCTACGGAATACAGGGCTGACGCTTTGTGTACAAAAGGTGAAAACAAGGCGTTTTCGGTTGACAAGGGTATATAAATGAGATATAATAAATAGGTATAATCAGCTACGAAAGGGTCTTAAACAATGAATTTCTTTATGGTCGGCTCGTTTTTCATGCTTTTCATGCTAAACGCAGGCTGGACTTCTAATTACGTTATAAAGCTTGTAGGCTTTTTATTTTTCGCAGTGGGAACGGCTGAGGCTGAAGAACGCACTGACGCTTTCGCACATCTTAAAAAGCCTGCTTACACTTCTTCCGCTATGTGCGCTCTTGCGGTGGTATGTCAGCTTCTATTGAAGCTTCTCTCCCCTGCGGCAATGGCGGCGAACGTTATAAGCATTTTGCTGTCGGCGGCAACTGTCTATATGTCACTGAACCTTATGAGAATGTTCCTTGTGGCGCTTGACAGCCACAGAGAGCTTGTGGAAGACGTTTCAAACATTGTAAGGCTTCAGGGCAGTTTCAACAAGCTTGCTCTTATGACGTTTATTTACTTTGGGGGCGACCTGCTCAACAGGCTAATACCAATAGAGTTCGTCACCACCCTTGCAGGCGTTATTGCGGCAATAGCAAAGATACTTGTGTATATTTTCCTGCTCATCATGCTTTACAACTTCAACAAGCTGAGGACAGATTATGAAAAACGCCGTGAAAGAGAAAACAAATAAGGATATTTCAAGAACGTCATGTTCACAAATGGCGTTCTGTTTTGTGTATAAAGGCAACAAAGAATAGGAGAACGAAAAATGCTATCAATAATAATACCAAGCTATAACGAGGAGGGCAACGTTGCAAAATGTGCTTCTGTTGTTTCAAAGCTTCTCAGCGAAAACGGTATAGACTATGAGCTTGTTTTTGTAAACGACGGCTCAAAGGACAGAACATGGGATATAATCTCAAACCTTGCACGCAATGACGAGCATATCGTGGGCGTGAACTTTTCAAGAAACTTCGGCAAGGAGAGCGCAATTTTCGCAGGGCTTGAAACTGCAAAGGGTGATGCCTGCGTTCTGCTGGACTGTGATTTGCAGTTCCCGCCTGAGGTCATAATCGAGATGTACAACATCTGGAAAAACAATGACGTTGACATTGTTGAGGGCAGAAAAAATTCCCGTGGAAAGGAAAACCCTGTATACAAATTTTTCTCTCTGTGGTTTTACAAGATGATAAACAAGTCAAGCGGACTCGACATGGAAGCGGCTTCCGATTTCAAGCTTCTTGACAGGGCTGTGGTAGATTCACTGAATGCAATGCCTGAAAGACTGACGTTTTTCAGAGCAATGTCAAGCTGGGTAGGTTACAAGACGGAGCGTGTATATTTTGACGTTGCTGACAGAGAGATAGGCGAATCAAAGTGGTCTGTAAAGGGGCTTTTCAAATTCGCCATAAACAGCATAACCTCTTTTACCTCTGCGCCTTTGCAGATAGTGACAGTATGCGGTGTTATAACGTTTATTTTCTCTGTCATACTGGGACTTCATACCCTTATCAAAAAGCTTATCGGTGCGTCGGCGGTAGGATTTTCAACTGTCATAATCCTACAGCTTCTCACATCGAGTATAATAATGTTCAGTCTTGGAATAATAGGCTTTTATCTCTCAAAGATATACGAGGAGATAAAACAGCGGCCTAGATACATAATCCGTGATATCATAAGAAAAGACGACGAGGAGAAAAAGAATGGAAAAGACTAAGACATCTCCCCTTTCATTTATAAAAAAATGGTGCTATGATAAGCGGCTGTACTTTTTGGTGTTTTTTCTGCCTGTGGCGATAATGTTTTCTGCCTATGCGTTTTTCAAGATTCACCCTATAGGCGACAGCTCGGTGCTTGTGCTTGATTTGAACGGTCAGTATGTTTACTACTACGAGCAGTTCCGTGACGCTTTCCATGGCAACGGCAGTTTTATCTACAACTGGTCACGAAACCTCAGCGGAGAAATGTTCGGTGTGTTTGCATATTATCTTGCAAGCCCTTTTATGCTGATACTTGTGCTGCTGCCGAGAACGATGATGGCGACCTCTATCCTTATCTTACAGCTTGCAAAGATAGGCACGGCGGCTGTGACGTTCATGTTCTTCTTAAAAAAGATATCAGTGCAGAAGCCTAAGACTATCTCACTTATCATATTCCCTACCATGTATGCACTTATGTCATACATGGTGGTACAGCTTATGGACCCTATGTGGCTTGACGGACTTATCTATCTGCCGCTTATATGCTGGGGCGTTCACAGGCTCGTTGATGAAGGCAAGCTTGTGCCTTATATAGTGCCGCTGGCGCTTATGTTCATTGCACATTTCTACATCGGCTATATGGTGGGAATTTTCACGTTTTTCTACTTCTGCTGGTACTGCCTTTCAAGAGAGGGCAGGATATTGCCAAAAAAGTTCTTCTCACGCTGTGTGGCTTTCGGTATCGGCACACTTGTTGCGCTTATGTGTGCGGCGTTCGTTCTTATAACCGTTTACAATTCTTTGAAGCTTGGCAAGTTTGAGTTCACTGACCCTGATTTCTCACTTGCAACGCAATTTGATTTCCTTACGTTCATAACAAAGCTTTTCCCAATGTCATATGACACTGTTTACCCTGAGGGTATGCCTATGATATACTGCGGAACGGCTGTATTGATACTTGTTCCGCTGTTCTTTATGAACGACAGGATAACAATGAAAGAAAAGACCTCCACAGGTCTGCTCACTTTCCTGCTAGTAATACTAATGTATATAAAGCCTGCGGACATGGCAATGCACGGCTTCCAAGTGCCGAACTGGCTGCCTTACAGATATTCTTTCATATTCTCATTCCTGATGATAGTAATGGCGTTCAGGGCGTTTGAAAACCTCGAGGGCATAACGGCAAAGAACATCGGCGGAATTTTCTTCGGGCTTATGGTATTTCTCTTCTGGTGTGAGCGTGAGAACTACTCTCACTTCCAGCTTTTTGAAACAAAGACAAGTGAAACAGGCGACACCACAAACGTTATACAAGGCATATGGGTATCCATGATAGCTCTGGCGGCATATTTCGCACTTATCTATCTTATCAAGAAATATCCAAAATCAAAGGCTGTTTGTATCGTAATGGTAGGCGTTCTTGCGGTTGAGCTTTTTGCAAACAGTGCTGACACTATCGACAAGATAGACACTGACGTTGCATACAGCAAATACACTTCTTATGAACCTTACATGACGCAGACGAGAAACGCTGTGTCAATGATGAAGGAATATGACCCGTCGCTTTTCTACCGCATGGAGGCAACTTTCCACAGAACCGTAAACGACCCTATCGGAACAGGCTACAAAGGCATTTCACATTCAAGCTCAACGATGAACGCACCTGCCCTTATGATGCTCCACAAGCTTGGCTATGCTTACGGCGGTCACTACACAAAATATGACGGCACAACTTTCATGACCGACGCTCTGTTTGACATAAAATATCTTATGGACAAAACGGGCAACACCTCTTTTGTAGGCACAAGAGTTAAAGTCCCTGAGGAATACAAGCTCACTACAGAATACACCGAGGGCGACGCAACATATAAATTCTATAACAACCCTAACGCTCTTGGTCTTGGCATGGTATCTTCGCCTAGTATTGAGGACGTATCACTTTCTGAAGATAATCCTTTTGAAAATCAGAACATGGTATTCAACGCCCTCGCAGGCACAACAAAAGATTATTTCACAAAGATACCTGTTATAAACAGCGAAATGGAGAACGTTTCTACATCTCAGCTCACTGACGGACACACGAAATACTTCCCTACAGACACTTCCATTGCAGAATGTCACATTGACTATGTTGTGAAAATGGATAAAGACTCATATCTTTATATGTATCTTCCAACCAAATATGAGCGTTCCTGCAACGTGTGGATACAGGACGAGGACGATTATATAGACGGCTCTGAGCCTATGGAATATGCAGGTCAGTTCTTTGTGGGCGACAATTATTCCATTATGAATCTCGGCAAATTTTATGAGGGGCAGGAGCTTCGCATACGCATAACGGTGGCAAATGACGATAACGAAGCTTACTGGAAAGACCAGCTTTTCTACACCTTTGATTATGACAGCTTTGCACAGACCTGCGCTGATATGCAGAAAAATGTGCTTGAGGTCACAAGCTTTAAGGACACTTATCTTGAGGGCACTGTTAATGCTGAAAATGATGGCTCTGTACTGTTCACAACCATACCATACGAAAACGGCTGGACTATCACTGTGAACGGCAAAAAGGTGACGGCTGAAAAATCTCTTGACAGCCTTATAACTATCCCTTTGGAGCAGGGTGAAAACAAGATAACAATGAAGTTCTCCCCTGACTATTGGAAGGTATCTCTTATCATAACGGGCTTCGGTGTTGCCCTGCTGGTGCTTATATTCCTGTTTGAATATAAGCGTGGAAAAGTCATGAAAAAGGTGCTTGCAAAAGCTAACTTTACGGCTGAGAGCAGTGAGAAAGCCACAACCCCTGTGATAAATGACACAACTGATACAACGGACGAGCCACTGAGGATATACAGACCTGACAATGATGATGACGAAAAGCTTCGGCACATAAACGAGATGATGAAAAATATTCTCGGTGAGGACGAGGATAGCGGCAAAAACGATAAATAGCGACGAAAGCTGCGAAAAAAATCTATTGACAAGGCTTTTATAAAATAGTATTATAATAGGGACGGAAATTCTATCCGCCCCTATTTTTTCAGACAGCGGATAAAGACTTCACAAATGAAAGGACTAATCAAAATGGCAAAAAAGATCTACACAAAGAAGCTTACATATGCAGGAATGTCCCTGTGTCTGCTGAGTTTTTTCGCATTCATTCTCTCGGCAGCAGGCGCACTGGCTGACCCTGTGGGAAAGCTCGTTTACAACAACGTTTTCACAAACAAGATAGACTTTTTGTTCACCCCCGACATTTTCGCTTATGTGAACACCTATGGTCTTTCATGCGCACTCGCCATATTCAGCCTTGTGGCGTTTTTCACATCTGCAAGAGCAAAGGGCAAGAAAAAGCTTGATGGTGCATTCGCAGGCTTTCTTATCCTTTTCCCGCTTGTTGTGATGATAACAAAGGGCATAATGATATACTATGTTACGGTAAAAGGTCACTTCTCAAACGCTATAACAATGGGCTATGACAATGACAAGTTCAGGGTAGCCCTTTCACTTGCTGATGATGTTCTGCCATTTATTGCGGCTTTCCTGCTTTTTATCGGTGGACTTGTTATTGCAGGCAGACTTATGGGCGAAGATTTCGCCGTTGAGATACCTGTTGCCGCAAAGACGCCTGACAATGCCCCTGCGCCTATCCCAATGACTACACCGCAAGAACAGAGTTTTGCTCAGCCTGATATGTCACAGTTCAGAAAGCCCGACAATGCCGAGCCTGTTATGTCACAGAGCGTAGTTGAGCCTGAGATACCACAACAGACAGAGCCTACAGAACCACCTGCAGAAACGGATGAACAGCCTGTCGAGCAGACCGCACCTGAAAAGTGTCCTCACTGTGGCTCAGAGCTGAAGAGCGGAGCCAAATTTTGCAGCGTTTGCGGAAACAAGGTCTAAAAAGCTACACCAATACACTTCCATAAAAAATACGGCATATGCCACTTTTTCGGTGACATATGCCGTGTTTCATTTTTACTGTTCTGATACGCTGGGGCTTGCAAGACCATGCTTTACTCGGTCACGGACCTCCGCTCTCTTTGCGTCGTTAAATCTGTCGAGAGTTCCAACAAGATAGCCCGTTATTCTTCTTATACGCTGAAAAGGCACGTCTGCAAAGTGATAATCAACGTCAACAAAGTCGCCGTCTATTTTTAGGTCGATAGTCTGGATAGTCTTTTCAGGGTAAAGCTTCTGCGCCCTGTCGATATATGAATTTATCTCTGCCTGGGACATCTCCCCACCTGTTACGTTCACATTTACCATTTTACATTACCTCCATTTTTCTTTGTTATACATATTGTTGCCACAATAAAAGGATACCACAATATCTTGTATTTGTCAATAGTTAATACCTACAAAGCACATGAGTATATTTTGTAGGGTATGCCTGCATGGTCAGCCTTTCATTTCTTCTCTTATGCCTCGCCAATCGGGACAGAACTTGCCCACCAAAGCCCAGAAATCCTTGCTGTGATCCATAAAGACCAAGTGGCAAAGCTCGTGGAGGCAGACGTAATCAATGCACTCTCTGCGGAAAACGATAAGCTTTGAGTTTATGGAAATATGCCTGTTTGAGATACATCGTCCCCAGCTTGCTGTCAGCGGTTTTATTGTGACCTTTTCAGGCACAAGCCCTGTGGAGGCAGACATTTTCTGCATACTTTTTGTTATCTCCGCCACTGTGAGATCGTTTATGAACTTGGTGGTCTGCTCTTTTACATAGGTCTGGTCGCTGGTCTTGTTCACGGCAATGAGAAGCTTGCCGTCCTCTATCTTAGGAGAAAAATACTTATCAGCCTGAACAAGAGTCAGGGTAAGCTCGTTCCCCAAAAGTCTGAGCCTTTCGCCATGGCAGAAATCTTTCGGCAGACCCACCGCCGCCTTGTCTTTTTGCTCTTTTATCCAGCCCAGATTGTTATTAATGAAGCTTTCAAGCTGCTGCTTTGAACAGCCGTAAGGCACACGCACTGTCAAAGTGCCGTCACGCATACCCATATTAAGGCGACTTCTTTTGGCAACGTCAAGGATAAAGTCTATACGCTCTCCGTTTTTATCCTGGATAAAAGTATTATATTTCGGCACTTCAAAGCCCCCATATCCAAAAACGCCGCACATTCTTTTGTGCGGCGCTGTATTTTTTACCACTGTACTGCTATAGAGCTGTCTGTTGTAAGATAATCCTTATAAATATATCCTGTGAGTGGACCGTCTATGTTCATGAAATTTATCTTCACATATCCGTTATCCTCATATTCAAGAACGTTTACCTGAACGCCCGGTGACATACAAACGATATTCTCAGCGTCATTATCAGGTGCCACGTGAAGATAAGCATACTCTGTGACATACATTACTTCAAGCACATCTGTCTGGCTAGACTCGTCGCTGGACACATATGTTACCGCACCGCTTTCGTCCACACTGCTGTTATCAGTAACGGACGTATCCGCAGGGGCGGCGCTGTTCACTGGCTCAGCCACAGACTCATTTGTATTTATGGTGGCAGTATTTATACCCTTTGGCACTTCTGAACTATTGCTTGCAAAAAGCCCCTTGGCAAGCAGAAGTATCACGCACAGCACAAATATGCCCACAACTATTATTGCGACAACGCTCGCCGTATTTCCCGAAGCCTTGCGGGAAACGTTATTCTTGTTATTATCCATATATTGCACGGCACAAGCCGTCACATTTCGCCTCCTTTTGCAGGAACACACCTGCACACCTGCAAACAAAGCACAGGTACATAAACATATTATAATATTTTTTATCATCAATGTCAATGACAGTTTAATTACAATATTGTCACATTTCACTCTTCAAGCCCTCTTCGTGAGATATTTGCCATATTTACACCGATATTTTGACATTATAGCCAAATAGGCGTTTGCTAATTTGATTAAAATACATATTAACAGAATCAACAAAATGTGATATAATAAGTTTTAAGGGCGTGCCTTGGGAGGCGTTGCCCTTATAGTATAAAAGCAAGGGGGCAGGAAGTTGCATAAAAAAATTATCTGCGGTGCATTGTCTGCTGCAATGTTCCTGACCCTTTTTTCAGCCTGCGGTCGATCTGAAGAGAGCGTGGTCAATACTAAAAACTCCTCGTTTATCGAACAAGAGGAAGTCGTTGACAGCCCTGCAAAGATATTTTTCTCAGCATGGAACGGCAGTGAGATAACTGCTGACACGGCTAAAGAGCATGGTATGCTTTTCATGGACTCTTCGGAAGAAAGCGATATGCGCTGGGCTGAGTTCTGCGAGTGCGTAAAAAGTGGCACTGAGGCTGAGATAACAGTATGCACAAGCACGCAGGTGATACATGCTGAAAGCTCTTTGGAGGGGGACAGCGGAGTTCTTACCATAGAATCTGAGGACTTTTCTGATGGCAGCATGAAGCTTTTCTCAAAAAAACTTTCTGCCGACAGCCTTTACAGCGTTTGTGAAAACGGCTTGACGGTATATTACGCAGGAAGCAACAAGCTTTATCAGACAGAGAATGTAACAAGTGAGCTTACAGACGTTCCTTTTGAGCAAAAGATATACAAGTGCAGCAGTGAAGCCAACATGACATTCCCCTATCAAAAAATGTTTTCAAATTATGATGATTTCAGTGAATATTATTTGAAATACAATGGTGAGCTGCAAATTCAGGAAATGAAAAAGGATATGGAAGCTTTTGAAAACGAAGGCGGCTTCAACAACCATGTTATTTTTCTAAAAGGAGAGCTTTCGGGATATGAGCATATCGACTACAAAGTAGTAAGGGCGGTCAAGGACAAGGATTCCCTTTTCATATATGTGGCTAAAGAGATACCCGAGAACAAGGCAGGGGCGACTTCAAAACGGCAGATAACTGTCACAGTACCGTCAGAGTATCTTGACGAGATAAGCCCCAAAAACATAAAATGGATAGTTTTCACACAAGAGTGACAAAAGGCGGACAAGGTGTCTGCCTTTTTTTATTCTGAAAGTTGACAGATAAAAGCATTAGTATTATAATAAGGTCAACACCTCATAAGGAGATATTTATATGAAGCTTTTTTACCCTGAGATATTTGATAAATTTGTCTGCACAGGCTCGCAGTGTTCTGACAACTGCTGTATGACCGATTGGGATATCGAGATAGACGAGGACACCTACGGCTTTTACAAAAAGCTTGACAATGATATAGGCAGGAAGTTTGTGAACTCAGTTACGGAAGACGAGGGCGTGAAATATCTTGTCCACTGTGACGGCAAATGCCCTATGCTCAACGAAAAGGGGCTTTGCTCTGTTCAGCTTGCTTACGGTGAGGATAACATCTCAGACATATGCCGTGAACACCCGAGGTTTTACGAGTGGTTTGGAGATTACAAGGAGGCAGGCGTGGGACTTGCCTGTGAAGAAGCTGTGAGAATGTATCTTTCTGATGATGAACCTGTGAGATTTTTTTCCAAAGAGATAGATGAAGAGCCTGACGACCTTGAGTTCGATCCCCAGCTTCTTGAAACCATGCTTTTTGCACGAACGGCTTTCATTGACCTGCTTCAAAACAGGGAATATTCTCTCCATGACAGGCTTGTGAACGTTCTTTCAGCAACAGCAGAGATACAATATGCTCTTGACGAAGAGGATACAGAGGAGATAAAAGCCATTGCCCAGGAGCTTTCCCACCCTGAGATAATTGCAGAGCGTGTAGAGAGCTTGAAAAAGGCTTTGCCTGAAAAGCCTTTGGAAAATGCCGAAAATATGCTTTTGTATCTTGAACGTCTTGACTTTATAGGCGACATTCTCCCACAGCAGATAAAGGACGCAAGCCGATTTGTGAAAAAGCTTTCCGCACCCTTAAAGGCTCAGACGAGCGGTGAGTACGAAAAGCTTGCGGTGTATTTTGTATACAGATATTTTCTTAAAGCTGTGAGAGATTTAGACCTGCTGTCAAAAATAAAGGCTATGATAGTGTTCGTTTTTGCCGCAGAGGTCATAAACCTCAGTCATGAGCAGGACGCTCCCGCACGCTTTGAAACCGTCAAGGAGCTTTGCAAGGAGATAGAATACTCAGGTGACAACATGGACAGGATATATGACGACAGCTATCTTTCCGATATTTTCTCCGATACTTCTATGCTTGCACTTCTTGAATGGACGCTTTAGAGAAGAAGGTAACCAAGCGCCAGAAGGAGCTTTATGTCTGCGCCCTGCTTGTATAATATGTAAATAAGCAGACCGATAAGGGCTTTTTCCTCGTCTATCTTTATATCGCCTAAATTCCCCCCAAGCAGACCGCTCAAAAGCGAACTGCTCTGAGGGGCTTTTTGTGGGCTATGAGCATTCTGAGTGCGAGGGGTTTCCTCTGCTTTAGGTGGTGCAGGCTCGCTATCAGGGCTTGCGCCCACAATGCTTCGTGAACGCCTTTGCATTTCTCTCACACGGCGAATGGCTTCCTCCTGCATGGTGGTGAAATTATTGTCATCAGAATAAGCCAAGCAGATCACCTCCCAGAAGACCGCTTTCTTTCAGTGCGGGATAGACCGCAAAAAGCTTGAATATTTTTATGAGCCTGTCTATTTTCGCCTGATTTTCTTCTTTCAGCAGAGGTCGCAAAGCAAGAAGAAGCTGGATATTTTTATCGGGCTTTGAAGCTGACTGCATAATGCTTTGTATCTTCATAAGCTTTGCAATATCAAGACCCCCTGCCTGTGTCGCTTGCGCAGGCTTGCTTTCCGCAGGAGGAGAAACGCCACCCAGGCTTTGGAGAAGCTGAGAAAAGTCCGTGTTCCGGGGGCTTTGTGGAGCTTCGCTCTGACCGCCCTGTTCTCCCTGTCCGCCGTTATCCGCCGTGAGCATATCCGCAAGCTCCTTTATCTGCTTCATGCTTTCCTCGTCATTAAGCACATTCTGTATTTTGTTCATCAGATCGTCCAATTATTTCACCGCCTGTTCAAGCTTTTGCCCTGTAAAATACTATTTTCCCTGAAGCTTTTTGAATATCGCCCTTGCCTGTGGTGAGGACAATATTTTCTCGGCAGTTTTCGGATCTGACAAAGCCTTTTGAAGCATCATAGCCTCGTTTTGTGGCATACCCTGAAGCGCCCTGTCATAAACTCCGCTTTCAAGCTGACCTTTCAGCACATCAGGAGTAGTGCCTAGCTTTCTTGAAGCCACTGCAAGAAGCGCCTGCATGGCTTTTGGATCCATAGAATTGAAGCTGTTTTTTGCGCTCATAAAAAATTCTCCTTTTTTCTATAGTATTTATAAATATTTATGTTATAATATTGCTTGTTATAACTGGTAAAGGGGTGTAACTATGAGAATAATCGTTTTTTCGGATACTCATGGAAATTATTCTGCAATGCACAAAATATTCAAGAGAAACGGCGACGCCGACCTGTTTATTTTTCTTGGTGACGGTGAACGTGACCTTGACAGCCTGAGAGTGCAGTATCTTGACAAAAAGATAGTAAACGTATCAGGAAACTGCGACTTTGCCTCGCTCACTCCCGAAAATGACATATACATGACCGATGACGGTATAAAGATATTTTTCACCCATGGCCACAAATGGGGCGTGAAATACTCTACCGACAGACTTTTTTACAAAGCCAAGGAAATAGGCGCACAGATAGCACTTTTCGGACACACACACTGTCGCTACTATGCCTATGAGGAGGGTATCCACATTTTAAACCCCGGCAGTGCAGGTCAGCCGAGAGACGGCAAGCCTGCAAGCTATGCCTATATTGACATTACAAAGGACGGTGGCATATTCTGTAGTCACGTTGACCTATAATATGCTCAGAACTTAGATCTTGTTAAGGCAATACCGCACAAAGATTGTGCGTCAGATGCGTAGTCAGATTTTTTGTCAGATTGCATAAAAATTCCGCAGGCATACTGTCGTATGTCAAGGGATTTTTGTGTGATATGACGGAAAATCTGCAAGCAGATGGCGTGCAAAGCCGTCAGGCGGGCTTTGTGCGGTGTTGCCTTAAACAAAAAGCGGACGAACACCTTTCATGTTCGCCCGCATTTTTATGCTAAAAATTATTCTGATATCTCTTTTCTTACCCTTTCAAGCTCATCAAGGAACATCTGATCCGCATGGCTAAGGCGGTAATTGCTCTGATAGATAAGAACGTCCTTATTGGTCTTTTTGAAGCTATGACAAACTCTCTGCACAAGGCCATAACGCTTCAATATCTCCTTTGGCAGAGGACTTACCCACATGAATGAGTCTGGACAAGCCGAGAGGATATCGAACTGACTTCCTCTCTCATAGACGTAAATATGCCTGCTGTGATTATTAAGCTCAGCGTTTTTCTTCTGATAAGTCGCTGAGATGTTCGGCACGATATTATCGCCGTGCAATACCTCTATGTATTTATCAAGGACAGTTTCGTTTATCTCTTTTTCTTTAGCAAGCTGGCTGTTTTCGCTTGTGATAAGTACATAATCGAACTCCCACACGTTATGATATTTCAGATTTTTCTCTTCTATCATAGACATGAAAAAGCTCTCATACGCCACAGGGTAACGGATTATACCCATGTTATATTCGCATTCCACCACTGCGTTTATGGCTTCCATGGAGTTTGTTTCCCTTATTTTTGCGTCAAGCTCCACATTCGTGCCTAACTTGTTCACAAAGCAAGTGAAAGCGTGGGTTATATAGCTTGCCCTTGGCAAAAGCAGAGAGAAGTTCACAGCGTTTTCACCATTATCCTTATAAAGGCTCTCCATTTTATCCATTTGCACAAGTATGGCCTTTGCATACTGCAGGAATTGCTTACCCTTTTCTGTGGCAACAACACCCTTTGCACTTCTTTTAAAAATCGGTATGCCAACTTCTCTTTCCATTTCCTTTATAGCTTTTGAAAGGTTAGGCTGACCCATATAAAGTGCTGAAGCTGCTTTTGTGATAGACCCAAGTCTTTCGACCTCTACCATATATCTGAGATGAGTTAAATTCATAGTTTCCCCTTCTTTGTTATCGGTATATAAAATTTTAAGGCTGTCATATAATATTATATATGCTTTCTGTCAATTTCATTATAAAGCTTTGTTAAAAACTTGTCAACCACAAGGAGCGTTTTTTAACATTTATTTAACATAAAGCAAAGTCATTTACCTCTTGACAATGCCTTTATACTCTGTTATAATCTTATATGTTTAAGGCTTGCTTCTGCCGCCGGGTAGAAGTTTTGCGTCGGACCTGCTGTCGTTAGGCTTTAAAAGACAGCGGTGTTCGGCGTTTTTTTGTGGGATAAACGGAGGGTAAAAATGAAGAAAAATTCACATCTTAGGGACTTTGCCAGATATGCTTCTCTGAACGTTCTCGGAATGATAGGTGTATCGTGCTATATCCTTGCGGACACGTTCTTTGTCGCAAAGGGCATGGGTGCAGACGGTGTTACTGCACTGAATATCGCCATTCCAATATACAGCCTTATCCACGGCACCGGACTTATGATCGGCATGGGCGGAGCGACAAAGTTTGCAATATACAAAAGTCAGGGACGTGACGAAGCAGGAAGCAGAGTTTTCACCTGTGCACTGCTTATGGCTCTGGTGCTTGGAGCGATATACTTTTTGGGCGGAGCGTTTTTCTCAATGCCACTTGCAAAGCTTCTTGGTGCAAAGGGCAGCGTTGTGGGCATGACTAATACCTACCTAAAAGTGCTTATGATGTTCGGACCGTTCTTTTTGCTTAACGACACTTTCAACTGCTTTATAAGAAATGACGGAAACCCAAAGCTTTCAATGGCGGCAATGCTTACGGGAAGCTTTTCAAACATAATACTTGACTATGTGTTCATTTTCCCGCTGGGTATGGGCATTTTCGGAGCTATCCTTGCAACAGGGCTTTCGCCTGTCATAAGCCTTTGCATACTGAGCATATACAAATTCCGCAAAAAAACAGCTTCCATATCGTCAGGGCAAGGCACGAAGGAAGAACTTTTGGCGGCATATTATCCATAGGCGTGCAGTCGCTTATAACTGAGCTTTCATCAGGCATCGTAGTGCTTGCGTTCAATATAATAATACTTGGTCTTGCAGGCAACACAGGCGTTGCAGCTTATGCAGTGATAGCGAATACTTCCATTGTGGCGGTATCCATATTCACTGGTATCGCACAAGGCGGTCAGCCGCTTATCAGTGCTGCTCACGGCATTGGCGACAAAGACCGTCTTAGGGCAGTGCTGAGATATTCTATTATATCACAGCTTGTAATAGCGCTTATGGTTTACCTTGCTATTGCATTTTTCACAACGCCTATCGCCGCTATATTCAACAGCGAGCATATCGACTCTCTTCAGCGCATGGCAGAGGACGGCATGAAAATATACTTCACCGGATTGTTTTTCTCAGGCTTCAATATAATAATATCTGCATTTTTTGCGGCTTCTGAAAAAATCATACCAGCCCAGACCATCACCATATTAAGGGGCTTTGCTCTTATCGTGCCAATGGCTTTCATTATGTCCAAGGCAGCAGGATTAACTGGCGTATGGCTTGCTTATCCTGTCACGGAATTTATCGTAGCGGCAATATCCATAATATTCTATATAAGAAACAGACACAAGACATAAAACAAAACGGCAAAGTATCAGGCTTTGCCGTTTTATTTTTGCGTAAAGCTTGAAAAAAGTTGATTTTTATGCTATCATAAAGAATAGTGATTAATTTTGCGGAGGTCAACTGACAAATGATAAATGCAAGCGGCAACACGCTGATAATAGATATAAGGGACGAGCTTTCTTTTGAGTATGGTCACATTGACGGAGCAGTGAACATTCCTGCCGAAAAGCTTGATAAAAGCGACCTGCCAAAGGACAAAAAGCTTCTTATCTGCTGTAAAAGCGGACTTATAAGCGACAATGAGGCCGAAAAGCTTCGAGAGCTTGGCTATGACGCTGAAAACCTAGAGGGTGGCTACTATGGCTGGCTGAGAGAAAAGCTTTCCAAAGAGGTCGTAGAGGATATCTCGCAGGACGCCGAGCGGAGCATACAAAAGAAATTCCGCAAGGAGATATGGAACAGATTTACACAATCTGTGAACGAATATGAGCTTATAAAGCCTAACGACAAAATAGCGGTGTGCATATCAGGCGGCAAGGATTCAATGCTCATGGCAAAGCTCATACAAATGCTTCACCGCCACAGCAAGTTCCCTTTCGAGGTAAAATTTCTTGTTATGGATCCGGGCTACAGCCCTGCAAACCGTGAGATAATCGAGCGCAACGCAAAGCGGCTTGGAATACCCATAACAGTGTTTGAGTCTGATATTTTCGACTCTGTATACAACGTGGAGAAAAATCCATGCTATCTGTGCGCACGAATGAGAAGAGGTCATTTATACAGCAAAGCACAGGAGCTTGGCTGCAACAAGATCGCACTTGGACATCACTATGATGATGTTATCGAAACCATACTAATGTCAATGCTTTACGGCGGACAGATACAGACAATGATGCCAAAACTCAACAGCACGAATTTTGAGGGTATGCAGCTTATAAGACCTCTCTATATGGTAAGAGAGGACGACATAAAAAGGTGGCGTGACTATAATGGGCTGCGGTTCATACAGTGTGCCTGCAAGTTCACCGACACCTGCACCACCTGCGCACCTGACAGCAGGACAGTATCAAAGCGTATGGAGATAAAACAGCTTATTGCAAAGCTAAAGCTTGTTAATCCGCAGGTGGAATACAACATTTTCAAGAGTGTGGAGAATGTTATGCTTAATCAGGTCATTGCATACAAAGACGACGAGGGCAGACACAGCTTTTTGGAGAGATTCAAAGAGGAATAAAAAAATCATCACCGCAGGCGATACCTTAATTCCTCATTCCTCACTCCTCATTCCTCACTTATCTATAAGGTGGCATAATAATGATATTTCTATTTCTTCTGCCCTTTTATCTGGGCGTATCATCATACATGATGTTCCGATTTTTCTACTGGATGAAGCACTGCAACCACAGATTTAACTGGCTGCGTTTCAAAGTGCCTTTTGCAGTGGTCTATCTTTTCATGGCGCTTTCGCCTGTTATAGCTTTTCTGCTACCAAAATCCGCCGTTGCTATCGTCATAAGGCGAATTTCTACATACTGGATAGGCATTATGCTCTATTCCCTTTTGTATGTGGTGCTTTTTGACCTGCTAAGACTTATCGCAAAGCACACGAAGCTGAAAAACACGCTGCTTTTTTCCCGTGGAAGCGTTATTTCCATAGGTTCGGTGGTTGTGGCTTGTGCGGTGGCGACCTGTCTTTACGGCATTTTCAATGCACGAAACATCAAGGTAAATGAATACAGCGTAACTGTTAACAAGTCATGCGGCAGTGACAAGCATTTAAAAGCTGTGCTTGTGGCTGACCTGCACATGGGTTACGCTATCGGTGTGGATCACATCACCAACATGGTTGAGAAAATAAACCAACAGGACGCTGACATTGTTATAATAGCAGGAGATATTTTTGACAACAGCTATGACGGCATGGACGATCCCGAAGGTATAAAGGCACAGCTCAGGTCCATAAAGAGCAAATACGGCGTTTATGCGGTCTATGGCAACCATGACATTGACGAAAAAATACTAATGGGCTTCACATTCGATTGGGGTGGCAAGCAGCTTCATAGTGAAAAAATGACAAACTTTATGAAAGAGTGTAACATAAAGCTTATCAATGATGAGTCTGTTTTGATAAACGATGAATTTTATCTTGTGGGCAGGCGTGACACTGACAAGCCCGGTACTGAGGACGGCACTCGTGCAGAGATATCAGAGCTTACGAAGGATCTTGACAAGACCAAGCCGATATTCGTGCTTTCCCACGAGCCTGACGAGCTTCAAAAGACCGCTGACGCAGGTGCAGACATAGATTTCTCAGGTCACACACATGACGGGCAGCTTTTCCCAGGCAATCTGACAATAGGTCTTTTCTGGGAAAACCCATGTGGCATGATAAAGAAAGATAATATGTACTCCATTGTCACCTCTGGTGTTGGTGTATACGGCACTTTCATGAGGGTAGGAACTGACGCTGAGATATGCTCTGTAGATATTGATTTTGCAGGTTGAGTTATATAGTAAAAGGTCTGTCACTTGATTTTGGTGACAGACCTTTTTTATGCTAAACAATATCTTTTTCAAAAACGGCTTTGATATTCATATCACCATTCACCTTAGCCTTTATCTCCGATTGGGTATTATCGCCATTTACGCCCTCCCAATGGTCAAAATGCCAGCCTGATTTTGCTTGTGCGTTCAATTTTATCTCACAGCCGTCAAAATATGTGCCGCTATAATCACTTTCTATTTCAACGCCCCCTATCAAAACGTTTCCCTGCTCGTTATCCGCTGATATCTTCACTGTTCTGCGCTCATAATAGTCAAACTCTCTTTCAAGATAGCCAAGCACTTTATCATATCTTCCCTCAATAAAATTCTGCCAACGTATTATCATAGGGTCTGTAGCTTTCGCAAGGTTTGCCCATGTTGGAAAACGGTCGAAATAATTATCAAGCTCGCCGTAATAGATATTCTTATAATATTCGAGATACTCCCCGAACCGCTCCGCAGTAAAGTTCACGCTTCCAAGCTGACACATTGCCGAGGTGAGCTTCAAATCAAATTCCTCGTTATCTATAAGGCTGCAAAGTATTCCGCCAAACGTTGTATAGCTTTGGCTTCTAAGATACGAGAACATATTTGTTTCCAGATTCTTCTCGTTATAATGCGAGCATGACGATTCCGTATCGAAAAGCACAAAGCGCCATCTGCCATCTGCATAGCTATTGCCCTGCTCTATTGTTCTTGTGCGCCAGCAAGCATAGTTGTTCTGCGGCCAATCGTCATTGAAGATATACATTTCCGTGGCGGCATACTCCACAAGGTTATCCATATCTATCATTGCGCAGGCTTTGCGATAATTCTCCTCAATGGACATATCGTTTTCTGTGATAAACTTATACATATCATTGAAAAGCTTTTCGTCCTCAGCCTCACCCTCGCTCAGCTTATCATTTTTATACATGACAACGTTGCTTTTTGCAACATTATATCTATCCGCAAAATATCTGTCACCGTAATCGGATTGGAGAGTATAAAGTCCCCAGTATTCACCGTCTATAAACAGCACGCAGGCTGTTCCCTGCTGAGTTTCAACACCTCTGCCTGACACCATATTTTGTATCATCATGTCCTTGAATTTTGAATAATTAGCGTCATTTCCGCCGTTTCTAAGCACAAAGGTCTTGCATGAGGTGATAGCCTCGCCGTTTACATCTGTAAAGCTATCCCAGAAAACTGTATCAAAAGAGCTTTTGCCGTAATCGTTTCGAGCATAAAGCCTGAACGACTTTTGATAATCCGCCCTAGACCAGGCGCCTTGTATCCTTATGCCGCAATCCTGAGAAATAAGGCTGTTGCCCTCGCTGTCGAAATACTCCACATAACATTCCTTTTCCCACTCTCTGCCACGCTGATTATAGTTTGCAGGGATAGAGCCGTTCCAAGGGTGGTCGGGATTTTCTTCGTCATATTCTTTGTATACGTCCCCAAGACAGTAAATGCCCGTTTTTTCGTTGAAAAGCCCATCAGGATCGGTGGTAATGGATACTATAGGCAGATCGTTATGATCTTCACTTGAAACGTCCACAAAATAAGTGGCAGTAACAGTTTTTCCGCACTTTCCGCTTGTGCCCTCTGCGCAGGCTCTAATGACAGTGCCTTTATCAACTGCACTTTTGTCAGGCAGTTTTATGCTGTCACGATAGTCAAGCTGTATTTTCATAGGGTCATAAGCCGAAAGGACATTTTCATCATCTGACCTGTCGTCAATTCTCAGGGCATTTTCATAGACCTTTCTTGTGTCCGATGTGGCAGGGTCGGTGCCGTCGGTGGTATAATACACCGTCTGACTCTCTCCTGCGGTTATCTCAAGGTCAAAAGCCTTTTCATAGCTACCTGCCGCCTGAGAAAACACAGGTGTATCTCCGATAGTTTTCTCTGCATTCGCCGCAAGAGGTGTAGGCTCTGAAACGTACATTTCACCCTTGACATTTTTAGAATAGCTCACGCCTTTGTTAAGCTTAGGCAATTTTATGCTCTCACACTGAAGCGAGTCATATTTCAATATTATCTCCGCTTCGCTGACCTTGCCTATGCTGAAATCAGCGTGAGGAAAATCAGCATTTTCAAAGCCTGCTGACGAGCAGTATACTATTATATAGTCATGGGCTTTAATGACATATCCGCCCAAAGGCTGATCTCCACCGCCATTTTTTGAAAGTGAAAATCCCGTAAGTGAAATATCTTTATTTGTAGAATTATATATCTCTATCCAATCACTTGGTTCTCCGTTTTTGTCCTGCATAGCTGTTTTCTTAGATGTTTCGCTGTTTGAGGGGCATATCTCGCTTATATATATTTTCGGCGGTCTTATTATAACTGCAGCGAGCATTACCACCGCTGCCACCGCCGCAAGACAAAGCCCTATCACGAAAGCCCTTTTTAGTCCCAATACAAAACCTCCTGCTCTGCAATACTACAGATATCATTATAGCCTTTTTTCACATTTCTGTCAACCGACTGCAAAACATACAAAATCCATAGGGATTTTCTCCATGGCTTTTACTATTTCTACAATCCTTTTAACTTTTACTTGACAAACTTTTACGGCTGTGCTTTAATAGAGTAGTAGGGTAAAATCCCCGTAAATACGAAAGGAATGGTACATATATGAAGTTAAGAAAAGTTCTGGCACTTGCCGCTGCAGCGGTAATGGCTGTGGCTGCTCTTGCGTCATGCGGCGTTAAGGAGGACTCCTCAAACGATTCAAAGGCAGGCGGCTCATCAGAAAAGCACTATAAGATAGGCATTGTGCAGATAATGGAGCATACATCTCTCAACACTATCAGAGATGCTGTTATCGACAGACTTGCAGAGCTTGGCTATGTTGACGGCAAAAACTGCACCATCGACGCTCAGCAGGCTAACAACGAGTCAACAACTGTTCAGCAGATACTCGACCAGTTCAAGGCTGACGGCGACGATATCATCATCGCTATCACAACACCATGCGCACAGCTCGCAGCTCCATACTCTGAGGGGATACCTGTAGTATTCTCCGCAGTAACAGACCCTATCGGTGCAGGTCTTTGCGACTCGCTTGAAAGCACAGGGGCAAACATCACAGGCACATCTGACAAGCTCGCTATCACAAAGATACTTGACTTTGCGCTTGAAATGAAGCCTGAAATAAAAACTCTCGGTTATCTTTACAACACAGGCGAGGACAACTCAGTTTCAACCCTTAAAGAAGTAAAGGCTTACTGTGAGGAAAAGGGCATCGCTGTTATCGAAGGCGCTGCGTCAAACACATCTGAGGTGCAGGAAGCTGCTCAGAACCTTGCCGCAAAGTGCGACGCTGTATTCTCACCTAACGACAACACTATCGCAGGCGCTATGGGTACAGTTACAGAAGTTATGAACAAGGCTAAGGTTCCAATGTTCGTTGGCGCTGACTCAATGGTAATGGACGGCGGTCTTGGCACTGTTGGTATCGAGTATTCCGACCTTGGTAAGGAAACTGCAAACATGGCAGCTCAGATACTCAGCGGCGAAAAGAAAGCTTCCGAGATACCAATAAAGGTATTCAACGAGGACCTCAGCACTTATATCAACAAGACAACTGCTGACACGATCGGTATCACTATTCCTGACGATATTGCAAACGGAGAAAAGACAGTTTACTTCGATTAAACTATTGCAAAATCAAATCAAACATAGTATAATAGTAGGGAGCGGAACTTTCGCTCCCTGCTATTTTTTATTGAAAGGAAAATTATATGAAACTGAATAAGAAAACAGTTATCTCGCTTATACCGAAAGCTGTGCTTTTGATCTTACTTCTTGTGATAATAAACACTCAGCTCACGGAAAGCGTTGTTACGGGAACATTTGAAAAGGGTCTTGTTTTTTCTATCCTTGCACTTGGAATATTCATCTCATTCAGGATACTAGATATCCCTGACCTGTCGGTAGACGGAACTTTCACCCTTGGCGTTGCAGTATCAGTTATGCAGGCTTTCAACGGCGACCCTATCAAGGGCATAATGCTGTCAATAGTTGCAGGAGCTATCGCAGGAAGCGTGACGGGAATACTTATCACAAAGCTCAACGTTCAGCCTATACTTGCGGGAATAATCACAATGACGGCTCTTTACTCCATAAACCTGAAAATCATGGACAGACCTAATATTTCCCTCTACAAGAAAGATACTATATTTACAATGGCTCAGAAATATTTCGGCGACTATTACAAGCTTGCGGCGGCAGGTATCGTGCTTATTATTGCGGCTGTTCTGCTTTTCTGGTTTCTTAAAACTCAGGCAGGAATGTCACTTAGAGCCACAGGCGACAACGAATACATGGTAAGGGCTTCTTCAATAAACTCAGACAGAATGAAGATAATGGGCTTTGCCATTGCAAACGCTTTGGTATCCCTTTCAGGCGCAATGTACGCTCAGTATTCCTCGGCAGGCGACTCAAACAGCGGTACAGGTATGCTGGTGGTAGGTCTTGCCTCTATCATTATTGGTGAGATATTCTTCAGCAAGCACTCGATCCTCTGCGGAATACTTGCGGCGATATTCGGTGCGGTGGCATACAGATTTGTTCTTGCTTTTGCAATGAATCTCGGTATGGACAGCAACTACACAAAGCTTTTCTCTGCCTGCATAGTTGCCCTTGCTATCTCTCTGCCTGCTATCAAGAAGTATATCACAAAGGCATACAAGCGTGTATGCAGTGACAAATAGGAGGTTTAAAATGCTTAAGCTTGAAAATATAAACATAACCTTCAATAAGAACACTGCCAACGAGCGTAAGGCGCTCCAGCACATAGACCTTGATGTGGCTGACGGAGATTTCGTTACTGTAATAGGTTCAAACGGTGCAGGAAAATCCACACTTATGAACGTTATCAGTGGCAGCTACGAGGCTGACACCGGCAAGATATTCCTTGACGGAAAGAACATCACTCACCTAAAGGAGCATCAACGTGCAAGAACTATAGGCAGGCTTTTCCAAGACCCGCTGAGAGGAACTGCGCCAAATATGACCATAGAGGAAAATCTCGGCCTTGCCTACAGTCGTGGAAAGCGTCGTTCGCTGACTATCGGTATCAGGAAAAAGGACGTTTCAGTGTTCAGAGAAAGGCTCAAGGAGCTTGACTTAGGTCTTGAGGACAGAATGAAAATGCCTGTGGGCTTGCTCTCAGGCGGACAGCGACAGGCGCTCACATTGCTTATGGCGACTATCGTTACACCAAAGCTTCTGCTTCTTGACGAACACACTGCGGCACTTGACCCTAAGACCGCAGAAAAGGTCATGAGGATAACCGAAAAGATAGTAAAGGAAAACGCACTGACTACTCTTATGATAACACACAACATTTCAAATGCCATTGAATACGGCAACAAGACTATCGTAATGAGCCAAGGCAAACTGCTTCTTACTATCGAGGGCGAGCAGAGAGCAAACATGACGGTGGAAAAGCTTATGAAGCTTTATTCCGACACCGCCGAGGACGAACTTTCAGACAAGATGATACTTCAAGAATAATCAGACATACAAAAAGCTGCGGAGGGAAAACTCCGCAGCTTTTACTTTTGTTCTTTCACATAAAACTAAACATATGTTATATCTATTCCTGCGATCTTTGCTCTGCCCTTTATGATAAGGATCTTTTCTTTTTCATCATAAGCTCCGTTAGGCTGGTCTATTCCGCCAAGAACGCAGTCGGCTTCCACCTTTATGCCCCAGTTCTTCGGGATATAAAGTTCCACTCCGCCGCAAAGCACATCAACATTCAGCTCGACTTCGTTTCCTGCCATATCGGCAGAATCAAAGTACACCTCCATACCGCTGTAACGGCAGCTTATGTCAACTCTTTTCAACACCTTTGAGGTTATATACTTTGTGCAGCCTGAAAATTTTGCGTCGATACGCACATATTCCCCGTTGTCTGAGGATTTATCCCATGCAGGATTATCGGTAGTGTGGGTGGTCCACTTGCTTTGGGTAAACCTGTAGCGGTAAGGGAAAATAAATGAAAATCCCACGCTGAGAAGCAGTGCCGCACCCAAAACAGGCCATGGGGTGAACTTCTCGATACCGAGAGTTTCGTCAAAGAGTATCACCATGATAGCCATAGGGAAGAATATTCCCCAGAAGTTAAGGTGTCTGACACTCGTTACGATAACAGGAACGAGGAGCAGTGAGATCACAACGCTCCACACGCTTACACTTCCAAGCAGACCTGTGCGGTCAAGGATAAGTGCAACGCCTGCAAGGATAAAGAACAAGCCCCATATAAGATTTTTGTTTTTCATAGAAATCTCCTTTCTCCAAGTCTGAGCTTCAAAAGCTTGTAATAGCTTCGTGAGGCGTAAAGCTGTTTGTGCGTGCCTGCAAAGCTTATAAGGCTTGCAGAGGTTATGTTTCGCTCAACGGAATAGATGTGCTTTACATTCACGATTGCTGATTTTGACACTCTCACGAATTTTCTCGGAAGTATCTCTTCAAGCTCGAAAAGCTTCATTTTGACCTGAAAAACGTCGTCAGAGGTATGAGCGTTAAGATTATGTTCTCCTGTTTCAAAAAACAGTATGGAATCAAGGGGAGGATAGAACTGAACTGCGTCTTTGAAAAAAGCTATCTCAGGATCGCCCTCTGCCGACTCCGCCGCCCTTTTCATTTTAAGCACACGTTCATCGGGCTGGGCGCACCTTATGACTATCTCGTCTTCAGACATATTCTCGTCTATCTCTATCCTGACCTTCACGCTTTCACCCCCTGTTTTATCTGACAGCCTTATTATAATCTATTTTTCCCTTTGTGTAAACCCCTTTTGACTGACAGGTGCAGATTTCTATGCAAGAGGTAAATTTTATGGTCCAAAGGGGTGCTGACCATGCAGCACCCCCTTGATTTAGTTTTTTTACCAGTAGCTTGCCTCGCTGCCTGTGCCGTTTTGCATATATTTGTATATGAGTTCAAAAAGCTCGCTGTTGTCAACATTGTTTTGTTCCATATAATCCACAACGTCCTGAGCGGTAAGACCACTTGCATAGTCGCTGTTTCTAAGCACCATTGCAAACTCTGCCGCAGAGCAAGCCTTTGCAAAATTCTGTGACACAGCCTCTGTATAGTCAGAACACATAACAGACTTGTCTATAAGCTTGCTTTCGCTCGCCTCCGGGTCTTTATACCTCACTGAAACTGTGAGCATTTCTCCGCTGAGCTCGTTGGTTTCAGCCTTGCTCTCGTTATCCTGATATTTCAGCGACTTTTCATTGCCGTTATTTGGCACTATCTCATACAAAACCGTGACCTGCTGACCCGAGCCGATATCGCCTGCGTCCTTTGTATCGTCCTCAAAGTCCTCGTCATTGAGAAGTCTGTTTTCATAGCCCACCAACCTGTATGCTGAAACATTTTCGGGATTAAACTCTATCTGCACCTTTGCGTCCTTTGCGACAGTGAAAAGAGTTCCGCTCATTTCTGTTACAAGCACTCTTTTTGCTTCGTCAACGCTGTCGATATAAGCATAGTTTCCGTTGCCGTTATCAGCAAGGGCTTCAAGCCTGTTATCCTTATAGTTTCCTGAGCCGAAGCCAAGCACTGAGAGATATACCCCTGAGTCACGCTTTTGTGATATTAGGTCGGTAAGCTCTTCTTCACTTGACAGACCAACGTTCAGATCGCCGTCAGTTGCAAGGATAACTCTGTTGTTGCCGTCCTCTATGAAATACTCCTCTGCAAGCTTGTAAGCTGTGGTAATTCCTGCCGCACCTGCTGTCGAGCCGCCTGCTGACAGGCTGTTAAGTGCTGAAACTATCTCCTCGCTGTTGTCGCCACTTTCGCCCTCAAGAACAACGCTGTCGCTGCCTGCATAAGTGACGATAGAAACTCTGTCATCAGCCCCAAGGTTTTCAGCAAGCATTGAGAAAGCCTGCTGAACAAGAGGAAGCTTATCCTCGTCCTCCATTGAGCCGCTCACGTCTATGAGGAAAACAAGGTTTGTAGGAACGTCCTTGACCTTTGCTTCCCTTGCCTGAAGCCCCACAAGCATAAGCTTTGCTTCACTGTTCCAAGGACAATCAGAAAGCTCGGTATTTATAGACACTGCGCCCTCCGCAGGCTTTTCATAGTCATACTTGAAATAGTTTATGAACTCCTCTGTTCTCACAGCGTCAGGGTCGACCTCCCAGCCATCATTTATCATTCTTCTCACGTTTGTGTAGGAAGCCGTGTCAACGTCTGTGGAAAAGGTGGAAAGCGGTTCGTCTGAAACAAGCTTATAGCCGTTTTCCGTCAGATGGTTATATTCCTCGGTATTGTAACCCCCTCCTATATTCGCCGTGCCGTCAGTATCTCCGGCTGTAACATTGCTGTATCTGTAGTTTTCCGCAGTTGTTCTTTCATTGTTATAGCTGCCGCTCTTTCTGCTCTCCGAGCCGTCATAACCGCTTCCGCATGAAGCAAGCATTGTCGCCGTCATCATAAGCGACAGAGCTGTGATCAAGTTTCTTTTTATGCTGTTTGAAGTTGTCTTTTTCATAGCTGTCATCTCCCGTAAAATAGCGTGGGCGATATGCCCTTGCGTTGTTAGCTACATAGTCCTCCACTTAGCAAGCAGGTCTTGCAGATCGTTTTTCGAGGAATATCTCATTCGGTCATAGAAATAATCGTTCTTGCTTTTCTGCGAGTCTTTAAGAATACCCGAATCATCGTCAAGACTTTTCCAGCCGTTTTGAAAAACGATATCCCCGTCAAGAGAAATTTCTATCTGAGGTGCATTTTCAAAGGCCATAGAATAAGTGCCGTTTTCTTTCCTCAGTGGTATGAAATATTCTCTGTTTTCCTGCATGATATAAGGGGTAGAGCTTTCAATGGTGATATTTGTTTTGCTTTCTTCTCCTGTCTTTGATACAAGGCTGTTTATTCTCAGGGTATAATGTGCGCTGTCGCTGTCGAGCCTTGCTGAAAGCACTGTCACATCTGCAAAGAAGTCTGTATCTTCCAGAACGCTGTCCTCTGTGAAATAATCATCGCCCTTTGGAATGTAGCTGTCCTCATAAGCCTTTGTGTCTGTGTGGCTGAAACTGAGCTGTTCGTATGTCTTTTCTTCTCTGTTTTCAAGCCTAGCCTTGTCAACCGTTTCTATGCTATGCTTTGAAACACTGTCCGACTCTGAGCGGATATCGGCGTAAAGGCTTACGCCGCCGATAATAAGCACGAGCGAGGCTGCTGCCGCTGCAAATTTTCTGTAATTTCTACGGCTTACTTTTATCTGTGTCTGATCTTTGTCCGTTTTGTTTTCAAGCTGTCCCTCTATCCTGTCCCAGAGCTTTTCCATGTCAGGGGCAGTATCAGAAATATGCTTTTTGTAAAGAAATTTTATGTTCTTAGCCATAGATACTGTCCTCCTTTATGGTCTTTTTTAGTTTGGAAACAGCCTGACGGTATTTCCATGTGACAGTACCCAGCGGCTTCCCCACTGCCCGACTTATCTCACGAAATGTCATATCCATTCCAAGCCTCATGTTCAGGATATCCCTTTCGCCCTCTGAAAGCAGCTTCAAAGCCTCCTCGAAGGTGAGCTTTCCAATCACATCGTCGTCTACCCGCATACTGTCCTGCTGTTCTTTATGCCCTGCTTCTTCATCATCAAGGGTCGGCGTTTCGTGCCGCCTTTTTCTGATAAAGTCAAGGGCGAGATTTTTCGCCATTACAGTCAGATATCGCTTATGCCCCGTTCCCTTTCGGTACTGACCTGCGGTGTCCCATAGCTTTAGGAAAAAATCTGATGTGAGGTCCTCAGCGTCCTGAGGACTTTTCACAATGTCAAGCATGATGTTATATATCACCTTGCCGTAGCATTGATAGATCTCCCTAAGCCCGTTTTTGTCATTTTTCAGGATCAGCTCCACCCTGAAATCGAACTCAGTGTCGGTCAAGTCTTTCACACCCCTCGATAACTTATATACGATTCTGCACGGGAGATTTTATGGCAAAATAGTATACAAATTTTACTTTTATTTTTTGTGCATTGATAACAAACTTATGTACAAACACGATTGTGCCGATAAGATATTTTAGCACATTAAAGCATATCTGTCAAATAAAAGAACACACCCCCATCCATATGAACGAGGGTGTGTCCTTTGCGTGAAGATCTATGAGAAATTATTTGGAGAGGTCAATATTTCTTACAGCGTCCCTTACCTTAAGAACAAAGGTCGGAGAAACTGAAAGCTCGTCAATGCCCATTCTCAGGAAGGTTTCTGTGAGAGTTGTGTCAGCCGCAAGCTCACCGCATATACCTATCCATGCGCCGTTCTTGTGGGCATTCTCTGCAGACATTTCAATAAGTCTGAGTATAGCCTCATGGTGAGTGTCGCAGAACTGCTCTATATCAGGGTTCTGTCTGTCGCAAGCAAGGGTATACTGGGTGAGGTCATTAGTGCCAACGCTGAAAAAGTCCACAAGCTTTGCAAGCTTATCGCTTATGATAGCCGCTGCAGGGGTCTCTATCATGATGCCAAGCTCAACGCTGTCAGAAACTGTTATACCCTGTTCTTTAAGCTCAGCCTTGACTTCACCACACATAGCAAGGGCTTTTTCTACCTCTGAAACGCTTGTTATCATAGGGAACATTATGCCCAGATTGCCGTATACGGAAGCTCTGAAAAGCGCTCTGAGCTGAGTTTTGAATATCTCAGGTCTTGTAAGACAAATTCTTATTGCTCTGTATCCCAAAGCTGGGTTTTCCTCTTTTTTCAGGCCAAAATAATCCACCTGCTTGTCAGCACCGATATCGAGCGTTCTTATGATGACCTTTTTCCCTGCCATGCTCTCAAGAACACGCTTATAAGCATGAAACTGCTGTTCCTCTGTAGGGAAATCTGAGTTTTCAAGATAGAGAAACTCGCTTCTGAAAAGACCTATTCCTCCAGCGTCATTGAGAAGCACAGCACCGATGTTGTCAACGCTTCCGATATTTGCATAAATGTTTATCTTTTTACCGTCCTTTGTGACATTCTCCTTGCCTTTGAGGGTCTGCAAAAGACGCTTTTTCTCCTCGTCTGCTTTCTGCTTTGCGGTAAGCTCAGCGGTGGTCTTTTCATCAGGGTCAACGAAAATCTCCCCTGTAAAGCCGTCAACGATAGCAAAGTCGCCGTCCTTTATCTCAGATAGAAATTTGCTTCCTACGCCTATTACCGCAGGTATGTTCATATTTCTTGCAAGGATAGCTGTATGTGAATTTGACGAGCCATGTGCAGTAACGAAGGCAAGCACCTTGTCTTTATCAAGAGATATAGTTTCGCTTGGTGCAAGATCATCGGCACAAACTATCATCTTGTCGTCACCTGCTGAGCCGTCGCTGACATTGCCCGTGAGGTTTGCGATGATCCTGTTGGAAATATCCTTTACATCTGCGGCTCTTGCCTGCATATAAGGGTCGTCCATAGAAGCAAACATCTCCGCAAAGTTGTCTGCCGTCACTGCCACTGCATATTCTGCGTTGACCTTCTGGCTGTCGATGATATTCTCTATAGACTCGTTATAATCATCATCTTCAAGCATCATCATGTGTATCTCAAAGATCTGAGCGTTTGTTTCGCCCACCTCCCTGAGTGCCTTGTCATAAATGCTCTGGAGCTGTTCTGTTGCCGCCTGCTTGGCCTCGGCAACTCTTTTCTTTTCTCCCTCGCTGTCTTCTGTGTGAATACGTTTTATAGCGGTATCCTGCTTTTTGAATACTGAGATCTTACCCATTGCTACCGCACCGTAAACGCCTTTTCCTGTATACTTAGTCATAAAATCCGCCTCTTTTCTCATAGATCTTATTATTTTTCACGCTGTTTCCAGCCGATGGGACGCTCCTGCGAACACGCCGCAGAAACGTCCCGCCGGCTGGACGGCTTTTACCGCCCAGCTGACATATAATAATTAAAGTGTTTCCTCAAAAAATGCCTTGAGTGCTTCGGAAGCCTTGTCCTCGTCTGCACCCTCGCAGGTAACAGTAACAGTATCGCCCTGCTTAACGCCAAGACCCATAAGAGCCATAAGCTTTGTGATGTTCACGCTCTTTCCGCCCTTTTCGATAGTGCAAACGCTCTCGAACTCCTTTGCTTTCTTTGCAAGAAGTCCAGCCGGTCTTGCGTGGATACCAACTTCGTCTGTGATAGTGTAGCTAAATGTTTTCATGATGAATACCTCCAAATAATTATTTTATCTTCAAAATTATATCTCCTGCCGAAACGCTGTTTTGTGCAACAGGTTCAACAGACGCATAATCGTCCGTGTTGCCTATTATCAAAGGCGTTGTCACCTTATAGCCTGCGGCTTTTATCTTATCCATATCAAAGCTTATGAGCAGGTCGCCTTTCTTGACCTCCTGACCGTCGCTGACATGGGCTTCAAAATACTGTCCGCCAAGCTTTACAGTGTCGATACCGATATGGAGAAGTATCTCCACTCCATCGTCCGATACCATATTTACGGCATGCTTTGTGTCAAAAACGCTGTCTATCTTTCCGTCGCATGGAGCGTAAAGCTTGCCCTCTGACGGCTCAACGGCTGCGCCCTCGCCGAGTATCTTTTGTGAGAACACCTCGTCCTCAACGTCCTCAAGCTTAACGGCAGTGCCGTTCATGTGGGAGTAAAGCGTTATTGTCTTGCCATTTGTGTCTGCATTTTCTGCACCCTCGGTCTGCGGTTTTTCTTCTATTTTATCAGAAGCTTTCTCAGTGCCGATAATGCTGTCAGGGTCATCGCTGTATGGCGAGTCGATAAAATCCTCAAGATCTGATTTTATAACTGAGACCTTTGGTCCGTAAATGACCTGAACGCCATTGCCCTTGTGGATAACGCCCGAAGCACCGCTGGCCTTGAGCATATCGTCCATGACCTTTGAGGCGTCATTTACTGTAACTCTAAGTCTTGTTGCACAGCAGTCAACATCTGAAAGATTTTCCTTGCCCCCAAGACCTTTGAGTATCATTGCGCTTACAACGTCTGAAGCCCTCTTGTCTGTGCTCTTTACCTTTGCCGCCTTAGCCTCGTTCACGTCGCTTCTGCGATAAAGCTTAGGTTCAACGTCATCAGGCTCTCTGCCAGGTGTTTTAAGATTCATCTTTGTTATCATAAAGTAGAACACAAAGTAGTAAACAACCGCATAGATAAGCCCAACAACAACTATCCAAATCCAGTGGGTTTTTGCGTTGCCCTGCAAAATTCCGAAGAGGGTCATGTCTATAAGTCCACCAGAGAACGTCATTCCAACGCCAACGTTAAGAATGTGCATAAGCATATAGGAAAGTCCTGCCAATACGCAATGAACAGCGTACATAAGAGGTGCAACGAACAGGAATGTGAACTCAAGAGGCTCTGTTATACCTGTAATCATTGAAGTAAGAGCGGCTGACAAAAGCAAACTTCCTACTACCTTTTTCTTTTCAGGACGAGCAGTTTTGTACATTGCAAATGCTGCAGCAGGAAGACCAAATATCATGAATGGGAATTTTCCTGCCATAAATCTTGTTGCCGATACTGAGAAAACTTCTGTTGACTTTGAAGCAAGCTCTGCAAAGAATATGTTCTGTGCGCCTGCTACCATGTTGCCGTCTATCATCATCGAGCCGCCAAGCTCTGTCTGCCAGAAAGGCATATAGAAAACGTGATGAAGTCCGAATGGGATAAGAGCACGTTCAAGTATTCCGTATATCCATGTGCCTGCATAGCCTGAGTTGAGAACGAGAACGCCAAGCTTTGAGATACCAAGCTGTACGATAGGCCACAGATAGAACATTATGATACCAACGATAAGGTATGTGACAGTTGAAACGATAGGAACAAATCTTGTTCCGCCGAAGAATGAGAGCACCTGCGGAAGTTCTGTTTTATAGAACTTGTTGTGCAGTGCCGCAACGCCAAGTCCTACAAGGATACCGCCGAAAACGCCCATTTGCAGCGTGGTGATACCAAGCACTGACGTTGTGGAGTTTTCTGCCATTGCCTCAACGCCGCCCTTTGCGGTGATAAGTGCGCTGATAGTGGTGTTCATTACGATATAGGCGATAGCACCCGAAAGGGCTGCGACTTCTTTTTCCTTCTTTGCCATTCCGATAGCAACGCCCATTGCAAACAGAAGCGCAAGGTTATCGAAAACAGCACTTCCCGTTTTGCTCATTATGTCGAGTATAGTGTAAAGCACACCGCCCTCATAGATGAATTTGCCAAGATGATAGGTTTCGATAGTTGTGGCGTTGGTGAAAGAGCTACCTATTCCAAGAAGCAGACCCGCCACCGGCAGCAGTGCGATAGGGAGCATGAAAGAGCGTCCCACACGCTGCAATACGCCGAAAATTTTATCCTTCATAATAATAATATCCTCCAAAAAATTATATCTCAGTCGAATTATCATTATGGTACCGTTAATGATAATACCGCAGCGAATACATTATATATAAGCTGTGGCAATAATGCCTATCCGCTTATTTTCTTCAGATGAATCGAAAGAGTTATCATTTCATCTTCCGATATAGTTTTAGCATAATTCTTCAAAATATGATCCTGCATATGCTTTGCGCATTTATACTGCTTTTTGAATTTCTTTTTTATGATATCAGCGAACTCCTCGTCCCTGCTGAGAACATTAGGAAGCTCCTGAGATTTGAAGAGTCTTTTCGCAAGATATTTTAAATGCACAAGAAATCTTTCATATGCCACCGAGTTCTTGTTTATCTTCCCTGCCAGACAAGCGTCTGCTATCTCAGCACAGCTGTTCACCATTTTAGTGATATCCTGTATCTGTTCCATTTTTGTGCCGAGCCTTGCGTTTATGATGTGCATTGCGATAAAGCCCGCTTCATCGCCCCTCAGCTCAACGCCCAAACGCTGATATATCTCCGCCACGCAATATCTTCCAAGAGCAAGCTCCTTTGGAAAGCAGTCGCTTATGGCGTCCATAAGCGGGTTTTCAAATTCAAGCCCCTGCTTTTTTCTTTCAATGGCAAATGAGATGTGGTCTGAAAGTGTTATTATGAGCGACTCGTTTAGCTGTCCGTCGATATGTGAAGAAATATAGTCCACAAGATCTGCCGTAAGCTTTATATGCTCATATGGTATCTCGGTCAGACACTCGATAAGCCTTTTTCTAAGCTCTGAGTCTGTAACAAGATACATTTTCTGTATTTTATCCTTGTCAGGCTCGTCGCCGTATTTTTTTCCGAAGCCTATCCCCTTGCCTGAGATTATCTGCTCTTTTCCTTTATCGTCTATGACGCTTACGGTGTTATTATTTATCACCTTGATTATTTTCATTAAAAATCCCCCTATAAAATCAAAAAAACCAACCTTAATACGAACTCACATAATATGTCCGTACAAAGTTGGTCATGCCCGGTCTATAAATGAAAGGTAACACTCCAATAAAAGATGTTATGTATCAATTTCACTATAATTATATTAACATACCTACATTTATTTGTCAACAGCATACATAAAATTTGTTTTCCAAATCTGTTTTTTTAACAAATAAACTTATTTTGTTTTGTATAAAACCTACAATTATCAGCCTGAAAAGCACAAAAAGCCGTGGAAACACTGCTGTTCCCACGGCTTTCGGTATGTTAAGAGAGTATCTGTATAGCTTTATTACTTTGTCATAAGCTCGCAAACAAGGTTTGCAAACTCAACAGGGTTGTCGATAGACATACCCTCGATAAGCAAAGCCTGATCGTAAAGAAGCTTTGCATAGTCTTTCAGCTTGTCCTTATCGTTAGCATAGAGGTCTTTCAGCTTCTCAAAGATAGGGTGGTTTGGATTTATCTCCAGTGCCTTTTCAGCCTTGACCTTATTGCCGTCATTCTGAGGCATAGCGTTGAGGACCTTCTCCATTTCGATAGTTATGCTGCCGTCTGATGAAAGACAAACAGGGTGAGTTTTAAGCTTCTTTGAAAGACGGACAGTCTTTACCTTGTCAGCGATAGCTTCCTGCATGAAAGCGAACATATCCTTGTTCTCTTCGTCAAGCTTTTTAGCCTCTTCCTTTTCTTCCTCTGTGTCAAGGTCGAGATCAGCGTCGCTTATGGACTTGAAAGGCTTGCCGTCATAGTTTATCATCACCTTGATAGCAAACTCATCAACGTCCTGTGTGAAGTAAAGAACTTCATAGCCCTTATCCTTGATCTTTTCAAGCTGAGGGAGCATTTCGATCCTTTCCTTTGTTTCGCCGCAAGCATAGTAGATCTCTTTCTGATCTTCTTTCATTCTTGAAACATACTCTTTGAGTGTAACGTTCTTGCCGTCAAATGAGGACGGGAACATAAGGAGATCTTTCAGAGTTTCGTTTGCAGCGCCGTATGACTGATAAATACCAAACTTGAACTGAAGCCCGAATACGCTGTAGAACTTCTCATACTTCTCACGATCGTTTTTCAGAAGCTTTGCAAGCTCGTTCTTTATGGACTTTTCAAGGTTCTTTGCGATTATCTTGAGCTGTCTGTCCTGCTGTAAAAGCTCACGGGAGATGTTCAGTGAGAGGTCCTCAGAGTCAACAACGCCCTTTACAAAGCTGAACCAGTCAGGAAGCAGGTCTGCACATTTTTCCATTATCATTACACCGCTTGAATAAAGCTGGAGTCCCTTTTCATAGTCCTTTGAGTAATAGTCAAAAGGCGCACGGGCAGGTATATAAAGCAGTGCATCATATGTGGCAACGCCCTCGTTCTTTGAATGGATATGTGCAACAGGTGGCTCATAGTCACCGAACTTCTCCATATAGAAGTTGTTGTAATCCTCGTCCTTTAGCTCGCTCTTGTTCTTCTTCCAGATAGGGGTCATGCTGTTAAGAGTTTCGATAGCCTTGTGTACCTCAGGCTCTTTACCCTCCTCATTATAATGAGTATGCTCGACTTCCATTCTGATAGGGAATCTGATGTAGTCAGAATATTTCTTTACAAGTGACTGTATCTGATACTGATCAAGATATGTTGAATACTTCTCGTCATCAGTATCGTCCTTGAGTTTCAGTGTGATAGTTGTGCCGACGCCGTCAGGCTTGTCACACTCTTCTATTGTGTAGCCCTCAACACCGTCAGATGTCCACTTGTAAGCCTGATCGCTGCCAAAAGCCTTTGTTACAACGGTAACTTCCTTTGCTACCATAAAAGTAGAATAGAAGCCTACACCGAACTGACCGATGATATCAACATCGTCCCCAAGGTCATTGTCTTTCTTAAAAGCGAACGAGCCTGAGTTTGCGATAGTACCAAGGTTGTTTTCAAGATCTTCCTCGGTCATACCGATGCCGTTATCAGAAACTGTAAGCGTTCTGTTTTCCTTGTCGATAGCGATATTGATAGCGAAGTCGCTCTTTTTCATTCCCACAGAAGTGTCTGTCAAGGACTTGAAATACAGCTTATCAATAGCGTCGCTGGCGTTTGAGATTATCTCTCTGAGAAAAATCTCCTTATGAGTGTAGATCGAATTGATCATCATATCAAGCAGTCTTTTGGATTCTGCCTTAAATTCTTTTGTCTGCATAAAATCTCGACCTTTCCTTAATAATATTTTACTTTCTTTGAATACTGTTCCATATAATTAGCACTCTATCTGTTTGAGTGCTAATTATATTATACAACAAGGTTGATAAAATGCAATAGTTATCACAAAATTTCTCTTATTTATTTACAATTTCATAACATTTCATCACATACCTGACAAAATACCATTTGCAAAAGCACCATGTTGTGTGTTATAATATATAGATAAGACCGAACAAGGGAGGAATAATATTTGACTACCAAAAAGTCCGTTTCCATGCTGACCCCTGAAAAACAGCAGGAAAAGAAACTTCTTACTATAGATTGCGTGAAAATTTCACTTCTGCTCATTTTATACAACCTGCTAAACAGGATATTCGCAGTGTTATTCTTTTACGTTGCATACACTTACCACTCAGGAAAATTCACTCTTAGCTACTCGGCAGTTCTCAGCTATCTGAAAAAGCAGACCGCTTTTATAAGCTCAACTACTTTTTCCATGACGGCAAATTTGTTTATCACTCTTATGAGCGTGCTTGTTTTTGGAATAGTTTTTGCTATACTTTTCCGAAAACGAGAATCAAGCTTCATAAAACCGAAAAAAGGCACGGCAGTAAAAGGGCTAAAATGGTTTTCAGCCTGCTTTGTGATAAACATTCTGCTGTCACAGCTCATATCTATCCTCACGGGTATACTTGGTCAAAACGGAGTGACAGTTCCCACAAGCGATTTTTCCATTCATCAGCCCTCTGCCCTTGCAGTAATAGTGCAGTTCTCATACGTTGTGATAATAGCCCCTATCGTGGAGGAATTTATCTACCGTGGAGCGATTCTCACGGCTCTAAGCCCATACGGAAGGGGTGCGGCGGTGCTTTTCTCGGCACTTGCATTCGGACTTATGCACGGAAATATCCCTCAGGCGGCTTCGGCATTCGGCACGGGACTTGTTTACGCTATTATCGCCGCAAAGTGCGGCTCGATACTGCCAACAGTTATAATACACTGTCTAAACAATCTGCTTGCAAACTTCTCGTCCATATCTGATGCAATAGGGCTTGAACACTATGAAACCTTCATGAGCGTTGCTGAGATAGTCATAGGTCTGGTAGGCTTTATGGTTCTTTTCACAAGCCTTAAAAAGCTTATCATTGATGACAGCGAAAACGTGCTTACACCGAAAGAATGTCGCAGATACGTCTTTACAAACCCTGCCACTATAGTATATATGCTCTGCCTTATCATACCGATAATAAAGAGTCTTGTCCAGGCAAACAGCTAAAAATCACAAAAAAACGGGTGACTGCCAATAACAAATTGACAGCCACCCGATATTTTTTTATCCAAAAAGCCTATTAATAAGCCTTGCCCCAAAGCACCATATGCTTCGCAGGCTTTCCACAGCATACGCAGGTATCTGCTATCTCTTCCTGCTCGAACGGGATACATCTTGAACCTACTCCTGTGAGTTCCTTTACCTTATCCTCGCAAGCTTCGTCGCCGCACCACATTGCCTTAACAAAGCCGTCGCCCTTTTCCTCAAGAGCCTTTGTTATCTCTTCAAGTGTCTTGCAAACATAGGTACGTCTTTCTCTGTTTTCAAGTGCCTTCGCATAAAGACCATCATGAACAGCCTGAAGTCTTTCATTTACTGTTTCAACAAGCTCACCAAGCTTGCAGAATACCTTTTCTCTGTTGTGTCTTGTAACAAGCACACACTGATCGTTCTCAATATCCTTTGGACCAATTTCAAGTCTTACAGGAACGCCCTTCATCTCATACTGTGCAAACTTCCAGCCAGGTGACTGCTCTGAATCGTCAAGCTTAACTCTTATGCCTGCATTTTTAAGTGTGTTGTAAAGCTCGTTAGCCTTGTCAAGAACGCCCTCTTTGTGCTGTGCTATAGGTACGATAACTACCTGAACAGGTGCAACAGCAGGTGGCAGAACAAGTCCGTTATCGTCGCCGTGTGTCATTATAACTGCACCGATAAGCCTTGTCGTAACGCCCCATGATGTCTGGAATGGGTGTGCAAGCTTATTATCTCTTCCAGTATAAGTGATATCGAAAGCCTTTGCAAAGCCATCGCCAAAGTAATGCGAAGTGCCTGCCTGCAAAGCCTTGCCGTCGTGCATAAGAGCCTCGATAGCGTATGTTGCTTCTGCACCTGCGAACTTGTCGCTCTCTGTCTTTCTGCCCTTTACGACCGGCATAGCAAGCTGCTGCTCGCAGAAATCAGCGTATACGTTGAGCATTCTCTCTGTCTCCTCGATAGCCTCCTCAGGTGTCTCGTGGATAGTATGACCCTCCTGCCACAGGAACTCTCTTGAACGAAGAAATGGTCTTGTTGTTTTTTCCCAACGTACAACAGATACCCACTGATTGTAAAGCTTAGGAAGATCTCTGTAGGAATGAACTATATTAGCATAATGCTCGCAGAAAAGCGTTTCAGACGTTGGTCTTACGCAAAGTCTGTCTTCAAGCTTTTCACTTCCACCGTATGTTACCCAAGCCACCTCAGGTGCAAAGCCCTCAACATGGTCTTTCTCCTTCTGAAGCAGGCTCTCAGGGATAAACATAGGCATACAAACATTTTCATGACCAAGCTCCTTGAACTTTGTGTCAAGTATATGCTGGATATTCTCCCATATTGCGTAGCCGTAAGGTCTTATTACCATACAGCCCTTTATGCTTGTGTATGAAACAAGCTCAGCCTTCATACATATATCAGTATACCACTTTGCGAAATCCTCATCCATGGAGGTTATCGCGTCAACCATTTTCTTATCCTTAGCCATTTATAAAACCTCTTTCTTATATCATTCAGGCATTGTCATTATTCTTGTTGCCGTCGTCTTTTTTAACAGCTTCACTGCTGACATTCTTCTTTTTCTTTTTAAAATTAAGAGCATAGATATCCTCGTTATATATCTTATAGTTAGGATCCCAGCCGTCAATATGGGACTTATCAAATATGCCCTGTACCTTATAGTTCTCAGGATCATTCCCTGTATTCTCACCGTCCACCCTTTCGGGATCGTCCTTTTCGGCAAGCTCAGGGTGACGTTTTTCAATAAATCGTGCTATTTTGGGAGTGATAAGGCAGGCAATGACGATAAAGGTCATTATTACGACACAGCCTGCTGCCAGCTTCAACAGCAATAGCAGTAATTCTTTATTCAGACAAGTCACCTCTTTTCGCAAACATAAAGTTATTATAGCACAATTATTATCCAAATTCAAGAGGTGAAATATGAATTTACCGCCATTTCTGACCTTTAGCACGAAAAAAAGGCGGAACAAAGTCCGCCTTAAAGCATTTTCTTTCGTTTGAAAAAGATTATACACACTATCACTACTATTATACTAAGGGCTATAACACCCGGATACCCCTCTTTAAGTTCGGGCATATTCTGAAAGTTCATGCCATACCAGCCCGTGATAAGGGTCAGAGGGAAAAATATAGTGGATATGACCGTAAGAAACTCCATATTCTTGTTCTGCTGAGCATTGACATGGGACTGATAAGCGTCTCGCACCTGCGTTGCATATTCAAGAAGATGTACAGTTCTGCCCATGAGCCTGTCGGCACGGTCTGAGATAGTGCCGAAATATTTTTTCTGCTTTTTCTCAAAGAAGCCGTTCTCGTCCTCTTCAAGCTCTCTGCCCAGATCCATTATTTCATCATAGTAGCTTCTCAAAATAAGAAGCTCTTTTCTGATAGGCGTTATGGTTTCAAGAAAATCGTCCGTCTTGCCATCGTTTACGTTTTCCTCAAGCTCCATAAGCTTTTGCTCATGTTCCGCAAGAAGCTCTGTGTCACGGAGCATAAATTCGCTGAAAAAATTGTAGATAAAATGCTCCCTGCTCTCTCCCTGATTATGCCTGCTTCTCTGTATGCGTTGAACTAACCTGAGCGAGAACTCCTCATCGTCTATTATCACCATGTTTTTGTTGTCGATAAAAAACTGTATCCTGTGGCGGCTTCCCTTTATGTCAAGAAGCTTGGGAATAGAAAGCGTGCCTGCCAGACAGAAAGGCTGTGATTCTATCTTACAGAACACAACGTCACGCAGGGATATAACGCCCTCGTAGGTTATGTTCGCCGTTCTGAGGGTTTCCTCTGCGTGAGCAGAGTCGGTAATAAACACAGCCGAGCAAGTTTGTTCGCTTAGCTGTGCCGGTGTTATTTCTTCAAGTGAACCCTTCAGGGCAAATATTGTCATTTATCCTCGACCTCCGCCTTTGAAGCTCTTTCATAGGCAAGATCATAGAAAAATTCCTGAGAATTGAGCGGCTCTTTGCCATCTGAAACAAGGGTATATTCCCCGTCAGAATCAAGCTCTCTTGCCTGACAATTATCTGCAAGCATTTTGTCGAACATCATGCTTATCTGAGACTTGATATCCTCGTCAAGAATAGGTGTGGCGACCTCAACACGTCTGAGGGTATTTCTTGTCATAAAGTCTGCGGAAGCAATATATATCTTTCTTTCCTCGCCCTTGCCAAACATATAGATACGGGAATGTTCAAGAAAACGTCCTACAATGCTTATTATCCTGATGTTGTCGGTTTCGCCCTCAACGCCTGGGATAAGACAGCATATGCCTCTTACCACAAGGTCTATCTTAACGCCTGCTCTTGAAGCTTCGATAAATCTGTCGATTATCTTCTTATCAGTGAGAGAATTTATCTTCACGCCTATATAGCCCTCTCCCCCTGATTGTGCTATGGCTATCTGCTCGTCTATCATATCAAGCACCTTGTTTTGCAGACAATTCGGTGCAACAAGAAGCTTGTCAACGCTCTTTACAGTATCGTCAGAAGCAAGAGCATTGAACACGTCTATAGCGTCCTTTGCGATGTCCTTATCGCAGGTCATAACAGACAGGTCGGTATAAAGTCTTGAAGTTTTCTCGTTGTAGTTTCCAGTGCCTATCTGAGTATAATACTCGGTCTTTGTGCCTGAACGCTTTGTGATAAGGCAAAGCTTTGAATGTACCTTATAGCCCTCCAGGCCATAGATAACAGTACAGCCAGCCTTTTCAAGTCGGCGTGACCACTCGATATTATTTTCCTCATCAAATCTCGCCTTAAGCTCCACCAATACAAGAACGTCCTTGCCGTTCTCTGCGGCTTCACAAAGGGCTTCGACCACCTCACTATGCTTTGCCACACGATACAATGTCATTTTTATAGACACCACATTTTTATCGTCAGCCGCCTCACGGAGCATATTGATAAAAGGCTTTATGCTATCAAAAGGATAAGAAAGCAGTCTGTCTTTCTTTTTTATCTGCGGCAGGATCGGCTTGTTATCGTCAAAGGCAGTAAACCTCTGCGGAACTCTCTTTTTATAGAAAAGCTCGGTTTTCTGTCTGAGTATATCCTGTATCTGGAACAAGAATGACAGATCAAGAGGAGTGCTGTTTCTGAAAACAGATTTTTTATTCACTTCAAGCTGTTTGCAGAGCAGGTCAACGATATTGTTATCAAGCTGTCTTGAAAGCTCCAGTCTGACAGGTGCAAGACGCTTTCTTTTCTTGATAAGGTCAGCCATGAACTCACGGTAATCAAGATCTTCGTCGTAAAGTGCGTCAGCGTCGATATCAGCATTTCTTGTAACTCTTATAAGTGACTTTGACTTGACGGTGTAGCCCTTGAAAATTTTAGGTACATAGTGGAGGATAAGCTCTTCAGAAAGCATATACTTGCCTGTTGAACCGACCTTTATAAGACGTGGGAAGACCTCGCTTCCGCAGGAGATAACACCCAGCTTCTCCTTGGAATTTTTGCTTTCAAGGACAACTGCGGCATAGATATCCTTATTTTTAAGGAAAGGGAAAGGCTGTCTTTTGCCCACCACCATAGGTGACAGGAGCGGAGCTATCTGATTAATAAAATACTGTTCCAACTGAGAATTTTCCTCCGCTGTAAGCTTGGAAAAATCAACAAGAGCAACGCCCTGCTCGGCTATTTTCTTCATAAGGTCAGCGTACACCTTGTTTTTACGCTCGTTAAGCTCGCCCACTCTAGCGATAACGGCTTTGAGCTGTTCCTTAGCGGTCATATTTGTTTTATTTTCCCTGCTGTCTGGATCGACCTCCATCTGGTCAGTAAGCGAGCCTACACGAACCATAAAGAACTCGTCCAGATTGCTCTGATAGATAGAAGCAAAAGAAAGTCTTTCACAGAGTGGCACGCACTCACGCTCCGCCTCCTCAAGGACTCTTTCATTAAATTTCAGCCATGACAGCTCTCTATTCATAAACACATTTTTCATTGTGCCATACTCCTTTTATTATGATATCAAAACATCTATACTGATTTAATATATTATATCACAAAACGGCAAATTGTTAAAGAGTTTTAAGCAAAATTCATGTAAAATATTCTTATTTTACACTTCCTATATTGTAGCTGCGCACAAAAATTATGCAAAATGACGCATTTGCTTTTTAGCAAAAGCATAATACTGTGCAAAAAGGCAAAAATCAAAAAAGTCCAAACTTTTTGCGCAAAAAAGGTTGACAACGGGGCATAAATAGTGTATAATAATCAAGTCGCTATGAGAAACGCATATGGCGGTATAGCTCAGTTGGCTAGAGCACTTGGTTCATACCCAGGGTGTCACCGGTTCAAATCCAGTTACCGCTACCACATTTCTCATAGCGAAAAATCGGCCCGTTGGTCAAGAGGTTAAGACGCCGCCCTTTCACGGCGGAATCATGGGTTCAATTCCCGTACGGGTCACCAAATCATATGCTCGGAAACAGCGTAAATACGTTGTTTCCGAGTTCTTTTTTTATCCCATGACGGCTTCTGTCCTTTACTTGTCCTTTATACAGCTTCGGGCTGTCCTTTGTTCGTGTCGTGCTTCTTGAAGTCAAGCACTGATGCGATAGCATCTCCTGCCCTCGCCTGAGCCTGATTGAACACATGACAGTAGATAGAAGTCGTGGTAGTTATCGTCGAGTGACCTAACGCTCCCGACACAGTGGCTGAGTCCACACCCTCATTGATGAGAGCCGATGCATAGAAGTGTCGCAGGGAGTGAATGTCACAGAAGCGGAAATTGTTTTCTTCACAGAATTCTTTGAGCCAGAAATACGGTGTGTTGTTGTTCATCGGTCTGCCGTCCCACTTAACGAACAGGCGGTCATAGTCCTGCCACTTCGTTCCGAGCTTTATACGCTCTTCGTCCTGTTTCGCTCTATACTCACGGAGCAAGTCCATGACGCTCTGAGGAAATTTCAGCGAACGCTGAGACTTCTTTGTTTTGGTGGTGTCGGTGTAGATGCCTTTAGAAGCAGTGTAATTGCTCGTCCTGCGGACGCTGATAACATTATGCTCCCAGTCAATGTCCTTCCACTCCAAGCCGAGCATTTCTCCACGTCTGAATCCGCTGTATATCGCCAAAGTAAAGAAAGTGCGGTATTTCAGCGGAGCAGTTTCAAGGAGCTGAAAGAGCTGTGCGACTTCTTCGAGAGTATAAATGTCCTTCTCCTTCTTCTCACCCTTGGGAACGGTAACACGCTTGCAGGGGTTATCAGTGAGCATTTCCATCTTCACAGCGTAGCTGAACACATCGCTGATGAAGCTGAGATGATGAATGGCTGTCTTTCTCGACAGCGGTTTGCCGTTTTTCAGGCTCTTGCCGTTAAGTGCCAGATCATTGATAAACTGTTGGATATGACGGCTGGTGATCTTGTCAAGTCTGAGGTGTCCGATTGCAGGATAAACCCTCACGGTGAGCTGTTTCATACGCTCATAGGACGTATTTCTGAGATTGAGCTTTGCATATTCCTCAAACCACTGTTCAGCGAAGTCCTGAAACTTGATATTCGCCGTGACCTGACCTTTCATGCACTTGTCCTCAAAAAGAATAGCCTGCTTCTGAAGCTCTTTTTCGATCTGCTTCTTGTTCATACCGTCCGCAGGCTTCCATGTCATGGTCTGCACGACCTGATTACCTGATGTATCATATCCGCAGGAAACTCTGATCTGATAGGAGTTTCCTCTTTTTCTTATCGTAGCCATAAGTTGATTCCCTTTCTGTCAACATAGATTTTATGGCATACTCCTGTTACTCTAATCATAGCGTGCATTCGGCTGTATGTCAAGTAACTTAATGTATCTTTTTGTCTTTTCGGGAGTATGCCCAAATCTATGTCCTTTGTTCTGTGGTGTTTGTGGTTTTTCTGTCTGTTGACGTTCAAACAGCGTAAAATCGCCGTTCTCAGCATACAGACTTACTTGTTGGTTGTCTGTCCGTTGAAATACGCAAGCAAGTCTGCCTTGTTGATAAGCATCTTGCCGTTCACGCCGTCACCTGTCCTCAGATACGGCAGCTTACCCTGCCTGATCAGCTTACGGACGGTATGTTCGGACAACCCCTTGACTGCTTCGGTGCATTCCTTTACGGTCAGCATCTCCACGGCATCAGACTTGACCTTGGATACCTGTTCGGGATCATTGGCCTCGATAAGTTCGCTCAGGATATTTACGAGCTGAGCGATAAGCTCGTTCTTTCTGTTTGTTGTCATAGTGACCTCCATAGCAGGTACTTCCCCTGCTTTCTATCTTGTTTGTATGTTTATTCCAGCACGTTTTTTCTTGTAGTGCTGTTGTACTTGTACTGCTGAAAATCGGAACTCAGCCCACAGGCAGAAATAAAAGCCTTAGCCTTCCTCAGTTCATGGGAAAGCTCGTCCTCACGGCTGATACGCTTGGCTTCCTTTTTCAGCTTCTCACGGGTGAAAAGTCCTTTCTGCTCCTCAGCTTTCTTGTAAGTGGCAAGCTCCGAAGAAACAGCAGACAGCTTTGCTTTCAGTTCATCACGCTCCCGTACAGCTTCATCACGTTCCTTACGGAACTTCTTTGTCTGCTTCTGCGATGCAACTTCTTTCCTTGCAAGGTCGGCGACGTTCTGCCAGTCCTCCTGTGACACTGTAACCTTACCGCCGAACACGGTCTTTCCCGTTTCAATGCTGTCGATCTCCGCCAGTTTAGCAGTTTTCTCCTTGACAGCTTTAAGCATTTCTCGCTTTTCGCCAAGCTCCGCTTCGACCTGAGCATTTTGCTTTTTAAGCTCATCGTTCTGACGGCGCTGTTCCTTATACTCAGGTATCTCTAACGTCCCTCTCGCCTTTTCGGGTGCAAGAGGCTTGATGCCATGTTCAAGACAGATTTTATTCAACACCTCGACCTCGGCAGCTCGCCAACGGGCAATAGCCTGCTTGCCTTCACCGAAGCTCATTTCTTTCAGAGCCTGGGCGATACCGTTCTGTGTGTCTTGCCCACGCTTGTAATGCCCAACAGGAATGTAGTCAATGTGCAGGTGTGGAGTTGCCTCGTCCATGTGCAGGACGGCATTAAAAACATAGAAGTTCGGGTTGCGATCCTGGAAACCTTCCATGTACTCTTTCAGGCAGTCAGCCACAAGCTGAAAGTCCTCAGTGCCGTAACCCGAATCTTCTATCTTGCCGATCTGCACAACGTCCTCATAAAAGCTCTTGCGTTTGTCGGCGGCAGTGCGGACAGTGTTGCAGGGCTTCACACCAAAAAGGTGTTCGTAGTAGCTGCCGTGAACCTTGCGGTCATTACGCTTCTGTTTGGCATTGTAACGTTCGGTGGATTCAGCAAAAAGCTGATTGTATGCTTCGCCTATCGGCTGACGCACGAAGGTGATGTTCTGCGGAGTGCGGAGCGGATCAACATTGTCCGCCATGAACTCCCTGTTATTGTGAGTCAGAGAACCCTTTCCCTGACCGAATGAAATTCTTTTCTGTTTCATAATTTCGCCTTTCTTGTTCATTGGATTTACTTCTCTATCTCTACGAAATCCAATACAAAAACATAGGCATCAACTCCTTTCTTGACCGCTGAGGCGGAGAAGGCAAGCACAAGACTTCGCTATGTGCTACGCCAGTCCTGACGGACAGATTTTTCCTGAACGACACAATAGAGAGTCGCAGGAAAAAAGCTGCGGAGCAGCGGTTACAACGGTGCAGAGCGCCGCTTGTAACTCCGTAGTACTTGTGACGGGGAAATACCCACATCACAAGTACATACTCCGCCCTGCGGGGCTAAGACGGCTGAGGTCACAGCCGAAAATGTGGACACAGTAATGCAAAAATCCGCATTACATTTTTTCAAAATCAGCATTTCAGAAATGATGATTCTGCTCATGAACTTTCGCTCAAAAGTGAGCTAAAGTCTATGCGATTATCCTCAAATTTAACTCGGGCAAAAATGTCCAGGTTCAACATTTTATTAAGCGGAAAATGCTCAACCACCATCAACCGCCAGCAAGCAACATTTCAGCCCGGCTCTTGCAAAAGCTGTAATACCGCAGTTTCAATATCAGCCACCACAAAAGCCACAAAATCCAACAAGATTTAGATATTTGGATTCACATGAACCATCTGAGTCTTTTTGTTGTTGGCGGCGGTGACATCTTCGTAAGCAACATAGCCGTATTCAGCAAGAGTATCGAGAGCCGAATAGAAGTCCTTTGCCGTAGGGAAAAGATTGCATCGGCAGGCGTGATAGAGATCGGATTTCAAGCCCTGTTTGATATTCTTTGTCTTGATGATCTGAATGATCTTCTCAGCCTTGACGATGTTCCCGTCGGGAGCATTCACGCTGAAACCGTATATCGCCTGGTAGCGGTAGTAGTGAGCTATATTAAAAGCCCTCAGCAGTGTGTCATGATTTACACTTTCCTCGGAAGGCTCAACACCTCTGGAACAGCAGTCGGCACAATGCAGGATACAAGCTATCCGCAATATAAGACCATGAAACTTTCCGCCCCAGTCCTGACAGCAGCACATGGATTCCTTGATCTCTTTTTCGATATAGTTGTTGCAGTATTCGATATACTCCTCAGAAGCATGACGGGACAGATGCAGTATCGTTTCCTCACCGCCCCAGTCCTTCTTTCCTTTCAGGAGCTGATGAATGAAATTGTGATACTGCTCCCTGACCTCTTTTGGTATAGGTGCGGTATCATATCGCCGTTTTCCCACATCACTCTTGGCGAAGCAGGGAACAAAACGTGCGATAAGTCCGCTTGACCTGAAAGCCGTATCATTCATCATGTTGTCCCATATATAAGGCTGACCTGCGAGAGCGACTGAAAGATAAGGACAGGGAATTTCCGTTCGCCCTCGGATAACTCTGTTGCAGATATACTTCTCACCGTTCCACGATTTCAGGAGCAAGTCGAGGTTTGGAATACCGCCGTTGTACTTTCCGTTGAAGTTGGAAAGCATTCCAGCTTCGTCAGAGATCATCAGCAGAGAGTCATTCTCACTCAGCTCAATCACAAGGGATTCGGGCGTTATATCGTCAACGGCGATACGGATAGGAGTTGTGTTTCGGATATTATTAGCCTGAACACGGAGCTTTGCTATGGCTGCGGTATCAGGCTCGTCCTCTTTCTCCATAGCCTTGACACGAGCTTCAAGAGCCTTAACGTCCTGCTGTGCCTTGTACATCTCCTCACGGTGATCCTTGTTGTACTTGCTCTCAAAGCTATCAAATGGAGCTTTGATGAAGTGCATCACAGGACTTTTTCTTTCAGAAGGCTGTGCTATGATAATAGAATACAGCACTGGCGGTTCTGTGTGGTCTGCCTTGCCTGCAAGTCGGTACAGACCTGTGAAGCAGTAGCCCACGGCTGAGAGCATCGCTGTCCCTGCCATTCCCACATCGGTGGAAGTCGTGACCGAGATCGCCTGTGCCATGTTTCGCAAGACGCTCGGCAACGCATCGAGCGGAAAAGGGATAGCGTTCGCACTCTGCCGAAGCGGACGGGGTTCTACCCATTTGATTTCATTCATAAGTTTTGTTTTCCTCTACTTTTGTAATTTTTCTTGTATTTCCATTGACAGATTGCGTTTTCTGTGCTATAATAAGGAAAGAAGTGACATGATACGATCTCTGGATCATATTATATGCTACCTAAGTAGCATATGTCAAGCAAAAATAATCAAAACGAGTTAAGTTCTGCCTTTTGCACAAATTGGAGGGACACAAAATGACTGTCTTTTGGAGAAAATACAATGAATTATGTGATGAGCGAGGAATCAAGCCGAGAACATTAGCCACCGAGCTGGGCATTTCGGCTGCGACCGTCACCAAATGGGTGAATGACGGTATGCCTAACCTCGATATGATAACAAGAATAGCCGAATACTTCGATGTTCCGATAGATTATCTCATTAACGAGGACGATACGCCGATCATTCCGCAGGCAAATAAGAAGAGAAGTGTGTTCAAGTCGGTAAGCTCCCTTTCACAGAGGTGGGTTAGCCTTCGTCGTGGAAGCGAGATCAGCTTGGAAACACAGTTAAAGATCATTCCTTATGTGAATTGTACGGTGCAGTTTCTGAACAATGATAAGTATATCGAGTATGTCCCCGAAACCGAATACGATACCGAGCATTTGAATGACACCGAAACGATTTTCGATATTCTTGGCATTCTCGACCACTGTGCCGACACCGAAAGTTACCGCATCGTGCAGGTGCAGCTCTCACGCATCGTGCTGTATCACCTGAAAGAAAAAGGCTTTGACCGTGAAGTGCTCCGCACCGAGCATCTCGATCAGGAGAAGATGGAGTACCTCTACACGGGCAAGGACAGCGGTAAGACGCATAACTACGGACTGAACTTCTCGGATATGGATTTTCTCAGGGAGTTTACGGGGCTGAGTTATCAGATTATGTTTACGGGGATTGAATAAGGATATGGAGCTGAGAAGCATTTGCTATTTGGCTCTTTTCTTTTTGAGAGGAACTTTGATTCCGGTGGAGTCGAAGTTGAATGACTAAGACCGATAAGATCATTAAAACAGTTCTCGAAATCTTGACATTACGCCTGAAAAATGGTATAATAATATATTAAAACTCTTTTATTATTTGTGTATTAGGAAGGATATAGAATGGTAGCTGATTATATTCGTGAAAAACTTAAAGACGGTCCTGAGCAAGAATTAGTTGTTGGTCCATTAGTAGAACGTCTTGTATCCAATGGTTGGAAAATAGAGCAGATTGTTTACGGAAAAAATGAATGGAAAGTTCCTAAAACTCCTTCTGAAGCATCCAAAAGAGAAAAAGGGACTTCATTTGATTATTTTCCAGTTGACATAGCGGTATTTGAGAGTCCAGAAACTTGCGGAGATTATCGTCATCTTCTATTTTTAATAGAATGCAAGCAGCCGAATATTGATGTTGGATTACAACAACTTGAAACATATTTATCCTTAGAACCTCATGTTAAACTTGGAATATGGGCGAATAATCCTGATATTTCTTCAGATACATTATTTGTTTATAAAGATGCTAAAGGATTGAGCTTCCCAAAAAAGAAAACGGTTAAAGACATTCCCTTAATAGGTGCTCCAATTAGTCCAACGTCAGTTAATCTTACTTTTAACGATTTAGTAATACCGACAAAAGATACGTTATACAAAACATTCTCCGAATTATTAGACAAAGTTGTTGCGCAAGATGGAAACGTTACTCGTAGAGAAGAACAACTCGATCAATTATGTAATATAATACTTTTAAAACTTGATAGTGATAAACAGGGTAAAATTGATCCAAAAAACGAAGTGTATTTTCGAGTTTTTGCTACTGAAAGTGGTACGGGCGATTACATTAAGGAAAAATTCAGTACTTTCACCGATATTTATCCGGATATATTCATAACACAATCTGATCAGGAAATCCGTTTTGATAATGCTACAATTCATGATATAGTTGAAAAAATATCAAAATTCAACTTTATTGACATTGGAGCAGATACGGTATCTATTGCTTTTCAGGTGTTAAGAAGTGCGGCATTAAAGCAAGAAGAGGGTCAGTATTTCACGCCAAAACAGGTAATTCAAGCTGCAATGAAATTGATGGACTTGAATCTCAATGACATTATTATTGACCCTGCTTGTGGCACTGGTGGATTCCTTATTCAAGCTCTTATTGAACTTAAAGAATTATATCCAAATCAAGAAAGAGAAATCTCTCGTTGGGCTCAACTTCATCTCCATGGTATTGACAAGGACGCTATTGGCATTAAACTGACAAAAGCTATTATGCAGATTTTAGGCGACGGTTCTGCTCATTGTGTTAGAGGTGATAGTGTTCTAACTCATACATGGGAAAGTAAATATCCTCATTTACTAACAAATTCCTTTAAAAATGGAAGATTTACAAAGGTGTTTACAAATCCTCCCTTTGGAGCGCCATTAAAGATTAAATATGAGGACGCAAAGAAATCAGGATTAAGCATCACAGAATATGTTGATACAGGTAAAGATATTGAATTAGGACTTGCAATGTTTAATCGATGCTATGATTTATTAAAGGATAAAGGAAGGTTATGTATCGTTCTTCCAGAAACATATTTTTTCTCTCCTTCATACAAATTTGTACGTTATTGGGTAAAAGATCGATTAAAACCCATCTGTGTTGCCAATGTACCGATGGATGCTTTTCAAGGCTTTTGTAGAGCAAAAACTAATCTCTATATCTTTGAAAAAATCGACAAAAAGAAAACTAATGTAAACCTGGAATCAGATTTAGTTACATTCCTCAATCCTCAGACTTGTGGAATATATAAGAACGGAAGTGATAGGTTTATCGTTAATAGTGCAGGAGAAAGAACCAAAATAATCGATAACGAATTGTTAAGATTAGCAATTAAGTATCAAAATGGGCAGAATGATGAGATGTTCACCGTTCCACTTGCAGATACATATAAAGCTGATGTTCTTGTTCCTCAATATTATGACTACTCATTACAGCGCCCATTTGATGAATTAAAACTCACTCATAAATTCGAGCAAATCTCAATTGAAGAACTGATTAATAAAGGTATTATAACTGTATCAGGTGGACATGGAAGCCCAAGTAATGATATGAGGAATGGAAATATTCCCTATGTGAAAGTATCTGACATTAGAAATATGAGAATAAATGTAAATCCTACAAATCTCGTCTCAATAGAATTGGCGAAGAGATTTTGGAAAACAGATAACGGAAAAAGTAATTTATGTGCTTGGGATCTTATATCTCCAAGCCGTGCAAGCAGTAATATAGGTGAATTTGCTATTCTATTACCTGGAGAGGAACAGATTGTACTTACCAAGGAAGTGTTTGTAATCAGAGTACATGAAAATGACCTTGGCTATTCTCCATTCTATTTATTATGGGCATTATCATTAACCGAAACCCGTAAACAATGGCAGAGAGTTACACTAATGCAAACTAACAGAGAAGATGTTGGTCAAAGATACAAAGAAATTCTTATTCCTCAACCGATTTCTAAGGAATGGGCAGAAACGGTATCTGCTCCATTTAGAAACTACTTCACAAGTATAGCAACTGCCAAAAAGGAATTTGTTTTATCAACAGGTAATGATAAGTTCACCTATATAGCCAGTGTAAGTGCATTTGAAGAATAGGAGGTATTATGCCCAAAAGTGTAATTCAATATGATCTTTTAATCTCCTGTCCTGGTGATATTAAAGATGAGGTTAATTGCATTAAAGAAGTCGTTGATCAATTCAATGCAACTTTTGCAGATTCACTTGGAATCTCAATTAGAACTAAGCATTGGAGTAAAAACTCATATCCTCAATCTGGTGGTAAACCACAAGCACTTCTTAATGAACAATTTGTAAATGATTGTGACGCAGCCATTGCCATCATGTGGACAAGGTTCGGAACGCCAACAGATGAATATGGTTCTGGTACCGAGGAAGAAATAGAGATAATGCTCCATGATGGTAAACAAGTCTTTATGTATTTTTGCGACAAACCACTTAATCCGTCACAAATGGATTCAGAAGAATACAAACGGGTTAAAGCATTTAAGGACAAATATAAGGATAGGGGTATTTATTCTACATACACTTCGATTGATGACTTTAAACGAGATTTCTTTGCACATTTGTCACAATACTTTTTGAGTTTAAAAACTATTGAAAGAATAAATAATGAAAGACATTCATCACTATTGTTAAAGGGGCTTGATCGAGAGAATCATATCTCTGATAATGCGGTAATAAGGGATTTCAAACTTAAAAGCGAATATGACGAAAATGGGTATATTGCTAAACTTAGAGAATACTATTCCGAAATCGACTCAATTAAGACAGCAAAAATTACAGGAAATCCTTTGCTTACTGGGACTTTATCTTTTATGCCACCAGCAGAGATTAGTGATAATATTAAGACATACATCACAGAAATTGCTAAACACCTCAACATAGAATTAAATGAGAATTTCTTTGATCTTGGAAATCTACATAAATCATTAGATGGCTTACCAATGTATTCCTCTGTTAGTGGTTCTGACCAAGAAGAAAGAAAATATCATTTAATATACAAGTTATATGACACCATAAAAGATTTTCTAAAATGGATTTCGGCTGACAAGGCATTAACTGGAATGAAATCTCTCGGGCTAATTCTAACAAATGCTGGAACAGACTATGATGAAGATGTAGAAGTTTCATTATATTTCCCCAAAGGCTCTCTTGTTACCGTTGATACATTTCCCGAGTTGAGTGTAGATGATAAGAATTATCTAATGAATGATAGAGATTTAGATGAAATATTCCATATTCCTTCTACGGCTGAATTTTTGGATTATGCAGACTCAGTTAAACTTCCTAAACAAGTTTCAGTACCAGTTAAACCAATTCAAGGTATATTTGGATCATCATATGATAATTCCGGTGATTTTACGGATTATTTATCAGATGTTTGGGGATTTGAAACTTATACTACTGACAAATGCTATGTAGTAAAAATACATTTTGATTATATCAAACACAATACTTCTGTTGCGTTTCCTTCAATAATATTGTTATTTAATGATGTGACGGATATTCCGTATACCATTACTTCTAAAAGAAACGCAGAAATAATCAACAGAACAATAACAATAATAAAGTAGAAGATTACGATAAAGCTAAAAGCGATTTGAATATGAGTTGCATCTCATAAATAAAGTACATAAAGAATATAATTATTTAGCAGAAAGGAATAATTATGAATCTAAATATACGGATATGCGATATTAGAAACATTAATAGTTTGAATGTTTCGTTACCATTTGAAAAAGGTATGTATGCTCTTGTTGGAGAAAACGGATGTGGTAAGAGTACACTTATGTTACTATTATCTCTGGTAATTAAGCCTTCTTCTGCGAAAATGATTACATCTAAAGATCTTTCTCCAAATTCATATGTTGAGATTTCTATCGGAGATAAAATTGATAGGTGGACACCAGATAAGAATAATAAGCTTTCTACTGGCAAAAAGGTAAAACGTAAAGACGGCTCATATTATTATAATCAAGATGTTCGTTTTAATGGCTTTTATGAAGGTAGCATTTTTTATGGAACACGTTTTTTTGATTATAATAAAGTTACAAAATTTATTGGTAAAGCAGATATTCATGAAAAACTAATTGAAGCAGATACTTTTGTTGCTGAAACTTTAGGTTATATTCTTCATAATGATAAAAAATGGTATAAAAAACTTAAAAAGATTAAATCTAAAAGAGTTGCAAAAGAAGAAGGCTTTATTGGCATTCCATATTTTTATGAAATTGAAAGAACAATAAACAATAAACTTATTAGCCAATATCAAATGAGTAGTGGCGAAAGTATGCTAATATCATTGATAGATTTTATTAATAACATCATAAAGAGGCATACTTATGATCGAATATTATTATTAATTGATGAAGTTGAATTAGCTTTACATCCTGCTGCTATTGATAGACTTCACATCTTTTTATCGGATTTAATAAAAAATTCGGATTCTGAAATAATAGTATATTTTTCAACGCATTCTGCAGAACTTATTCACAGAATAGCTCCTCGAAATATATATTTATTAGAAAACGACACTAAGACTATTGAAATTATCAATCCTTGCTATCCAAATTATGCAATAAGGAGTCTTTATATTCCAAATGGTTTTGATTTCCTGTTATTAGTTGAAGACGAATTGGCTAAAGCTATTGTAGACAAAGTTATTCGTGAAAACAATCTTGCATCAAGTAAATTAATATGTATTCTTCCTTCTGGAGGTTGTAATCAAATGTTGAAATTACACCACGATATGGTAACATACAATACTTTAGGAGTTGGGAAACATATTATCAGTATTTTTGACGGAGATGTGAAAGGAAATATAGCCAAGCAAGAAGAATATAAACAATTGCCTAAGTGTTTTTTACCCATTCCAAGTGTAGAGAAATACCTAAAATCCAAGTTAGTTGATACACCAGATAAAAATTTCATAAAATTGTTAGGTGATAAGTATTTCAATCAGCGTTCGCTAAGTGATATAATCAAAGACTATTTAAATGATGATAGAACGTCATCTTCAAATGACAAAGACGGAAAAAATTTCTATTCGGTCATATGTGCTAATTTGGATAGAATTGGTATATCAGAATCAGACTTTATTAAGTATTTGTCAAATGATATTTACGAATATGAAAAACCTACAAAATTTGTGGAATCGATAAGAAAATTACTTTCATAAATTAATTCAAAAACGGCTGAATCCAAAAGCACAGCCGTCTGCTCTCAAATATAAACCATACACTCAAACACAGTTTCTCTCGCCATATAGACGAAGCAGTTTTCCAGACCGAACATTTTCTCAGCATCACAACTGAGGACAGCATTCTGATAGCAACTGTCGGTCTGCTTCCAAAGCTCTACCTGACGGGAGATAGCATCACTGACTTTCAGTTCCATATCATTGATGTACTGTACGATCTTCCCCTGGTTGACGAGCCTGCGAAGCCTGTCCGGACAGTGGCTGTCAGAGAAATGAAGATGATATCTGATAAAGTCGGTGGTGTATGTCTTGCTTTCCTCGGTCTGCATAACAGCATTGAAGTGAGTAACGGTCATGGTGTTGGTATCCAGTCTCCACAGCGGAACGTATTTCTTTTTCAGGGAGCTGTATGCGGTCTGTTCACTCTTATATCTGCTCATGGTTATTACCTCCGTTATCGCATATTACAGTAAATTTCACGGTGTTCAAAAATGTATTCCGTGATTTGAAATGATAATAACAGGAGTATGCACATAACGTTGTCCTTTGTCTGTCCTTTACACGTTCCGAAAAGTTACGATAAAGGACAGGATTATAAAACACGTTAAAACCCCAAAAAACGCCGTAGATACGGGATAAAATCCATATCACGGCAAGTTAGAAAACTCGAAAAATTTAATTCCCGTATGGGTCACCAAAGTTTAAAGCTCGGAGATAGCACATTGTGCTGTTTCCGAGCTTTTGTTATCTGAAGTTTCATACCTTCCATGTTCTGCCCTACTTTTCCCCGCACACCTCACTCTTGAGTTTTTTCGCCACCTTGAAATACTCATGCATTTTCACGTCCGCAGGGTCTATCTGCAATGCAAAGGATATCCTGCCAAGCAGCGAATTTATGTACTTATCAGGCGTAATGTCAGCACCTTTGAAAAACAGGCTTTGGGAAACTCCGTATTTCTCACAGTAATATATTTCCTGACGTATCTCCCGATGCTGCTTCGACGAGATCTGCGCCTTTTCGTTGACTACTATCCCCGTTACCTGCTGACGTTGCGATGAGCCGATAAGCGTCGTTTTTTTCATGTTCAGCTTAAACCCCATTTTCCGCAACGCCCTGCTCACAAGTTGCGTTATCTCTTTGGCGTTAAGCTCAGCTTTTCTACCTGAAAATGTCATATCATCACAGTATCTTGTGTAATTTATGCCACGCTCTCCACACCACTTGCCTATCCTCTCATCAAATCTTTTCATCACCAAATTCGATATCTGCGGAGATGTTGGCGCACCCTGTGGCAGTATGCTGTTATGAGTGCATATATTTGTCAGCAGCGTTGTAGCAGGCTTAGAAAAACCAAGCTCGCACATGACCCCATAGACCTTGCCAAAATCAATGCTGTCAAAAAAGCCTGAAACATCGAGTTTAAGCACTCTCTGTTGACCAATATGCGGCTCTGCATTTTTCAAAAGTGAAGAGTTTTTGCAATATGCAGTGGCATACTCAGATACGGACAGCGTGTAAAGATACCTTTCAAGTATCCTTCTTTGAACGAGCTTGAGATATTCGTTCGGCACTTTTAACACCCTGTTTTTATGCCCTCTGCCACGATGTATTATCACCTTGCGGTAATTCGAATAACACTTTTTCTGATTTCGTTTATGATAGCGTATTCGGTTGTTGCTAAGCATATAAAGCTTTTTTAAAGGAACATCAAGCTCCTCTGAGATCCTTATGATATCATTATCAATATCATTCATTTTGTCACCTCAAAAAAATAATAACAAGCGTCAGCACAAGATTCAAATGCTTTGGAGCCGAATTTTATTTAATGGAATTAAATCCGATTCGGTGAAAAAGCTTTTGATAAAGCTACTATTCCCTGAAACTTCCACAGCGACTCGCTGTAGTTATGCGTTTTGCAATATCGCTGCTGACGCTTGTCATATTTTATCAAACCATGTTATGTACTCATGATAAAAGCACCTTGTTTATTTTATGAGGTAATTATATCACGCGAAATGCACAACAATTGGTACATCTCGCAGAACACAACTAAAAAAATGGCTGTATATAAACACTCTGATATCATTTTACCAATTTATGCACAACGCGTCAATGGGTTATCCTGACATTTTGCGCCAAACGCCAATATTTTGTATGAATACACAAAAAACCACACGAAGATAGGGAAAAAAGCCGAGCCTTGCTTTTATCACCTCTCAATTCACCCACCTCTCGAGCTTTTTCCTTTTTATCACTATCCCCACCGGGCTATCCGTTCTTTCGTCAAAATATTCCTCGCAGACCCACCAATGATACTCTTTCCTTGGCAGGGACGCCCACGTCATATAGCAAAAGCTCCACTGGCGAAGCAATTCCTTCTCCTTGCCGTTTTTCAGACTTTCAGGTAGATAGTCCTCCATAAGCTTCACTATCGTATCATAGCTTATAAATCTCATCTTGTTCTTTCTTTTTATTATGGACAGCCTGTGGGCAAGATAAAAATGCAAAACAACTTTCCATATACTGCATTTGTATTCTGGGTCAAGTATTGACTCTTTTTTCATTCTCCTGATGATATTAATACGTTCATCGGGATCATTCAAAAGGTCGCACAGCGCTGAGATATTAGAACAATCGAAACCGTCCTGCCCACTGTCCAGCTTGAAATATCTCCGCCCGTCTAGTTTGTATAAAGGCACTCGTGCTATCTGCCCTTCCTGCGCCTCCACTGCATACGTCCACAGCCTCGGGCAGGATCTTATCTCATAGACTTCTCTGCCACTGGTATCCTGACCTCTCTGTACATTAAGAAATCTCTCCCCTATGTTGTCACCGACTTCCTGCGGAGCATTTTCAGTGCCTGCTATAAAAATCCTAAGCCTTTGGAGTTTCTCAACGCTTTCTCTTAGCTTGTCTTTAAGTGCATTTCGTGAAAATCTAATGTCCTCGTTTCCGCTGAGAAGTTCCCATATGGTGTTGAGATAAAAATCCTTTCTGTTATTGTTCCATATAGTGCAAACAGCGTCAAAAACACACATATCAAAGTATGTCAGCGGTGCTTTTTCATAAGCCGTGCCGTCTTGATACCATAAGGTACAACAGATATCATTTCTTCGCTGACCTTTCACAAATGCTACTCTGTAGTTATAGTCCTCTTGATCGTTTCTTTTGCCTGACAGCCCGTCATAAAGCCCTCGTATCTCTTTTTCTCCCAAAAGCCTGTTTATTTTCTTGTCTATATATGATACCGCACGCTCGTCCTCTTTTATCTCTGAAAGGTCATCATTTTCCCTTTTATATTTTCTTATGAGCCTGTCCGTTTCCCATTTGTCAAAACCAAGCTGGATATCATACTTATCGCCTTGTGTGTAACCTAATACCTGCAAAAAATCCTTGTCGGTGCTGTCCTTATTACTGCTTATAATGCCGTCAAAAATATCCCTATCTATCTTATAAGCCACAGTGATAACAAGGTCAAATCTCTGTCTGCCCTTAGAAGCATCTCCCCTGTTCACGTCGGTGTAAAAATACACATATCTCAAAGAATATTCTTCCCTCTGGCTTTTCAGATCGTCCATAAGTATCTTCTGTGCATGATATCTTATTTCAAATTCCTTTTTCCCCGACAATGTTGCAGGTCTTACATATATAAACGCACTGTCATTAAAAACGTGCCTTGCAAGCATGAAATCCCCTTCAAGCTCTTTTTTCCATTCCATTGACCTGTCGTAAAAGCGACAGCCCTCTATATTGCCGACCTCAGCTTCAAGAAAGACCCTTTCTGCTATGACATTTCCTTTATTGCAAACTGTCCCATTTTCATCAGGCTTATAAAACCAATTGAAATTGCGTATCTCATTGGCAAGAAGAGTATTGTTTATATAAAGCTCGTTTATCTGACCGATAACACGCCTAAGGTCCTTGTTTACTTCATCGGCAGAGGTTATCTTTGAGGTCTGTTTTTTCGGCTTGACCTGTTGGAGCAGTAATTTTTTCTTTGGAACTTCTGCCCTCATTATACTGTTTCGTATATATTCGTTTATGATATTTTCCAGCTCTGTGCCATTGAAGTATTCGTCAATAACAGTTTGATCGCATGGTATGAGTGCCATTTTATCATGGCATTTTTGCATTTTGTTGCCAAGACACTCTACCGCCTGTTCTTTCGTTACAGGCTGATGCTCCAGATTTTCCATAACATACCGCTTCATCATGTCAAAGGAATATCTTCTTGACAGTTTAAAAGCGCCCTTTGTGCGGTCATCAAGTCTTGATATAACAGACGATTCCAAGAACACGTTATTTACAGTATACACATACCTTCTCTTCGTTTCAATTCTCACCAAACGTCTTTTCTTGATTTCATTTTGGTCTTGCGCTGTATCGTTTTCCTTTTTCTCCTCCTGGTTCTCTGTTCCTTCTTTTTCCTTGCCTTTTTCTATTTTCGAGTTATCTTCATTTTTATACAGCATTATTACATTGTTATTTCTATCATCAGCAGACCGCCCTGCTCTGCCGATCTCCTGATAATATGTTTCAATGCTTTCAGGGACAGCATAATGTATAACAAGGTCAACGTCGCTGTTATCTATACCCATTCCAAACGCCATTGTTGCAACGATAATGTTATAACCCAGCTCCTTGTTTGCATATTTATATTCCGCACCGAGCCTTTCACTGTGATACATTTTGCCGTGATAGCTTATACTGCCCTTTGACAGCTTCCCGCCCTTTTTCGCAAGATTTTTTGAAATACGCTTACTTATATATTCGACCTGTTTTACAGTATTGCAGTATACGATGCACTTTTTGAAACTTATATTATTAAGAAGAACCAAAAGATAATAAAGCTTTGGCAGGTCTTTATCATTATCCAAATTGCTCTTATCGCAGTTTAGGATAAAAACATTCAGGTCGTCACGCTTCACCGACAGCGAGCTTTCTCCCATGTCAGCAGACCTATCAGTGCAAATACCGAACTCCTTTGTTTTTTTCATATCGAGCAAAACTTTGAGCTGTTCTGCATTTGCAGGGGTCAGCGATGCAGAAAAAACACCCATAGGTATCTCCTGATATTTTTTCAAGCGAGCTATGGTACTGCATATCTGAAAATAACTCTCTCTGAAATTAAAGCCCCACTCTGATAAGCAGTGTGCCTCGTCAAATATTATCATGCTTATTTTCAGCTTGCCAGAAGCGACGGCTTCAATAAGCTCCTGCCTGTATACTGGCTTGTTGAGCATTTCAGGGGAAAGATACAAAAGCTTACATTCTGTGTTATCATCGTTGTTATTTTTGACCAGCTTGCTTACAGACAGGTCAAACTCTGCCTTAGGCATTTTATCAGACAGAAAGCCTGCACACTCAGGGTGAGCCTCCGCATACTTTTTATTGAACTCCGTCACAGCTTCAATGCAGTATTTTTTATTGAAGTTATCCACCTGATCGTTGCAAAGTGCCTGCAATGGAGAGATTACAATAGTCACGCCCTGAGATATGATAGCAGGGGCTTGAAAGCAAAGTGACTTACCTCCGCCGGTTCTCAGCCTTACAACAGTATCATGCCCCTTGAGCAGTGACTCTATTATGCTTTTCTGCTCGTTCCTATAATCCTTGAAATATGTAGTAAGCCTTTTCTCCAAGTCAGAAATATACCTTGTTCTAATATCAAGCTCCGCCTTTTTAAAACGCATTTTCCAGCCCCCTATATCAACGTATTTACGGCTTTTCCTATATTATACTGCACATTTTCAAAAAAATCAATATCCGCACATCAAATATTTTTAAAATGCCTTTAAATCGGCTATTTCATGGAGCTTATCATCAAGATATTTATCCTAATTATTTTATTAAAACTCGCTTAGCATAATATTACTCTATCTCTTATACTCTTATAATTCGTCTTTGTATGCACGAGTCAAACGAATTATTACTCTTTTCTAAGCGGCTGGGCCGCTTCAATTCAACTTTAATTTCCACATTACAGGAACGCTTTATGGAGCAGCAGGCTGCTCCTGTATATTTATTGATAGGTACTCCAACCTATCGTCATGTCCAATTTCTTTGATCCATTCCTTTTTCTAAAGTCATATCTGTGTACGCAGGTATGACTTCTTTTTTTCTGTCACATATCCGTTCCTATTTCACACTGTGTGACCATATTATAGGAACGCTTTATGGAGCAGCTCCGCTGCTCCTATGGGTATATTGGTAAGAATGGTGATTACCACATATAGTTTTTTTCTCCTATCTTTTTTGATAAAGTCATATCTGTGCACACAGATATGACTTTACTTTTTATTCTCTTCAAACGTTCCTTTCACACACACTGTGGGGACTGGTTATAGGAACGAGGTGGGAGCAGCATAGCTGCTCCGGTGGATATAATGGTAGACAGCCAATAAGTCTGCTACTAAATATTTTTCATCTCCTGTACTTATGTACTACGTCAATGTCAAGAAAAGGGACGTTCTCTCTTCAAACGTCCCTAAGTATTGACGCTAATGCTATGCAGGCAGGGTCGAGTGGCAAAGCCACTCCTACTTGTATAATGAAAGGAAATAACACTATTCTAATCAAACACATCTCAATGAAAGGAATGATAAAAATGAGATCAGATCTAAACAAAATTATCGAAAGTTCAAGAGGTATCGAACGCATAAATCTTGACGATCACCTGCTAAGTGAAAGAAAGATATTCCTTGAGGGGGATATCCGCTCTGAAAACTGCACTGACATCATAAAGGCTCTTATGCTAATGGACGGTCAGGCAGATAAGGAAATAACGCTGTATATAAACTCTCCCGGGGGCGATTGCGAAAGCGGTCTCGCACTGTATGACGCTATAAGAATGACACGCTCAAAGGTCAGAGCCGTATGCGTGGGACTATGTGCGTCAATGGGAGCTGTCATATACCTTGCGGCAGACCGGCGTGAGATACTTCCGCACTCTCGCATAATGATACATGACCCCAGCTTCGGCAAGGCAGATTTCAGCGGTCACAAATCAAAAGAGATAGAAGAACATCTTGCGGGGCTGAACAAAATGCGAAAGACCCTTGCAACAATAATAGCAGACCGCACAGGAAAAACTCTTGAGGAAATTTACAAGGTCACACAGTATGACTCTTTTTACACCGCAGAAGAGGCCGTGGAATTCGGTCTTGCACACAAGATAATTAACAAATTAATTTAAAGGAGTAACAAATAATGAGTAAACAAAGAATCACAGGCGACAGACCTACTTACACTGCACCAATAGAAAGATACGGTAAAAGAACTCTCGCCAAGGGCGTTGAACTCTTGGAGGACACAAAGGTCACAGGGCTTAATAACAACGTCCTTGTTATAGGCAATTCAGGCTGCGGCAAAACAGGCTCTTACATCTGCTCTGTACTTAGCGACATCAAATCATCAGTCATATTGCAGGACGTCAAGGGTCTGCTCTATGATATGTTCGAAGGCGAACTGAGAGCTAAAGGCTATAACATTATAAAGCTCGATTTTACCGAACCTGAGAAAAGCCAGGGCTATAATCCATTGGCGGCGGTAAAAAGAAACAAAGACGGCAGTATATACGAGCCTGACGTTAAAGCTATCGCCGACGCAATATCTCCTGTGAGCAGTGGCTGTAAAGAGCCATATTGGGATATGAGTGCCGCCTCAATGATAGAGTTCGCGATAGCATACGCTCTTGAGGCCCTGCCAAAAGAGTATCACAACATGACATCAGTGTTGGAGCTTTTCCACACATATATCCAAAACAACGGCGACGCTTATTTCGTCAAATGGATAAAAGACAATCCCAACACATTGTCTACAAGGCTGTTTTCAGAAACACAGGCGACCAGACCCTCCGACAGAACATTCGCTTCCACCGCAGGAATAGCCGCTTCACATCTCAACTGCTTCAACATGAAAGAGCTGAGATACATCTTTGACAACAAAATATCCGTTGATCTTGCGGACATAGGAAGAAGAAAAACGGCTGTGTTCATAAAAACGAGCGACACAGAGCATAATCTCGACAATCTTGTGAGCTTGTTCTATACGCAGACCTTGCAGGCACTGTGCAGAGAAGCTGATAACAGCCCTAAAGGCAGGCTTCCAGTGCCTGTGCATATGATACTTGACGACTTTGGTGCTACAAGCGCATATATCAGTAACTTCGACAAGAACATCTCCACCATAAGGTCAAGAGATATCTACGCATCACTGATAATACAGAGCCTGTCACAGCTTGCCACCATGTATGACGAAAACGCCGCCAAGACTATCATAAACAACTGCGACACACTGCTTTTCATGGGCTGCAACGACCCTGACACTGCAAGAATGATAGCGGACAGAGCGTCAAAGACCATGGACAACATACTCTGTATGCCAAGGGACAAGGTCTATGTGATATTCTCAGGCAGACAGGCTATGCTTGCAGACAAGATCGCACCATACAGTATGCTTCAAAAAGATCATCAGATAAGTATGTAAAAAACGAAAAGGAGCAAAAACAATGATACTAAATATAGATCAATTCTCTGACCTGCACTTTATAAAGCAAGCCGTCAGAGATCTAATGAAACTGCCGCTTGTGAAGCTGGCATCTTACAGCACCCAAACAGGTGAAAAGAAAGGCATTGACATCATCGCAGAGCAGATAGAGAAATATTTCCATATCAATATCCGTGACTGCAAGGATATGACCCTTGGCGAGCTTGTGGCTCTTATGGACGAGCTTGATACATATGCGCAGATAATAAGCGCTGATACTGACACTGAGGACGAGATAAGATGCTATTCGGCATATGTGAGAAAAATGCTCGTCTTAAATCGTCAGCTTCCGGAAGTGCAGATATACAACGCCATAAACGTCAAAGAATACTTAGGCTATCTGAACACACTCTGCATGGGCTCAAACACCAGATACCCTGCCAATGACAGATTTCTGTTGTCCAAACTTCAGATACAGCTTGAAAAAGTGCTGAAACAAGACCCTAACATGAGCTTAGGCAGTGCATTTGATATCCTTGACAGAAAAGCCTGTGCATTCTGGATCCCATGGTGCATTTTTATTGACGACTACGTCGAGCAGATCCGTGACGCTTATGACATGAGGTGGTGGCTCATATCGTCGGCGTCTGATATCATCTTGTCATACCCCTATAATGCGGCGGATATAATAGAGCGCTACAATGGCGGTCTGCCGTTTACCAAAGCTCCCCTTTCCTCAGAACAGCGTGCCATATCATCGCAGGACATAGAAAAAGGACATTAACATATAACCAACGATCATTAATTTTCTTTACCTTGATTTTTTCAATCACCTGATTCTATGCTCTGCAAAATGATCTGCTCTCTGTTCTGAGGGTGCAAATAGGACAAGTGACATGGCTCACTGCTGTTCGGCACAGCCATGTCGGCATTGTTCTTTACAAACGTTCATCGCCTTACACAGGTGTGAACGCCTCAAGCGGCGTTGCCGCTTCAATTTATACAATGGTAGGCAATAATGCTTACTAAACTTAAATTTTATAACGAAAGGACACCAACACCATGAAAAAAACAATTAATTTAAAAGACATCATCCATGAATACGAGAACATGACTCTCGAAAACGCCATTACTGTGATAATGGACACACCTCTGTCAAAGCTTCTTAACTTAACAGAGAATGACAAGGACATCGTTTTCAGCGAGCTTGAATGTAACTACACCACAGCCCGTAACAAGTTCATGTTCAGAGACTTCATTGATGTATACCCAAGCTTTCTCAAAGACACAGGTATGACAATGAGGGGCGAAATAAGGTCTGCCGCAGACCGATACACTGAGCTTGCCGACACCATTGAGTATATGTGCAATATGGCAGAGCAAGCTGAGAGGATAGGCAAAATAAGGCTTGTCATGGAGGGCAAAGCGCCGCTTCCAATAAACATCAAGGGCTTCACGGACAATGCCAAAATGATATGTGCATTGAACGTCCTCTGCTCAATGGAGCTGAAAGACTATTTTGCACAGGTAGGCAGGCTCTATAACATCACCCCTGACGTGTATCCATTTTGCAGTAAGCTTGTAAACAACGTTGGCTGTACAGTGGGCAAAATGCTTATAGCGGCAAGAGACACTATACCGAGCAACTGCGCATACACGATATTCGAGGAGCTGATATTAGCGCCGTTCAGCATTGCCCGTATGCGTGAAAATTTCAAAAGGCGCAGAAGACGTCAACAAAACACCAAGAAAGGAGTGGAATAAAAATGCCACAAACAGAAGATATAGAATACATCAAGAAATATGAGGCGTATGATTGTATCAACGCCTCCGATGACGATGATTTTGACCCACAGGACGAGCCTTATGAGCCTAGTCCTGAGGAACTTCAAAACATGAGCCAAAATCCATTTACAGCAAAGGTATTTGACCCCGAAACAATGCTTTTCGATCTTGCCGAAGCAAGAAAGACAGAAACAAAATTCAGAGAGAACATACTCTCTCTGATGATGTCTGTTCTCATAAGCTCGGACAAGCCCAACGCACTGCTCTACGGTCCTGCAGGCTGTGGAAAAACCAAGATAGTGGAGGAGCTTGCCTACAGACTCAAAAGCAGCGAGAACATCGTACCACAGCTCAAAGGCTATAGGATATATGCCCTCCAGCTCTCTGATATCGTGGCAGATTCAGGTCTTATGGGCGACCTTGAAAACAAGGTCAAAATGCTCATAAACTATATGAGCGACCAGGACGAGAAGCGAATTTTGTTTATCGACGAAATACATATGCTTTTTCAGGAAAAGGCATATCGGATTGTCGCTCAGATCTTGAAGCCTGCTCTGAGCCGTGGGAAAATAAAGCTCATAGGAGCGACAACGACCCAGGAAGCAAATCTCATCGACAGCGACCCTGCCTTTTGCAGGCGTATGACAAAGATAATAGTTGACGAAGCAGACCATGAGCAGACAGTGGAGATCCTTCTCAGCATGAACCAGCATTTTGCAAGCCACTATAACATCTCATTCGCTTTGAGCAGAAGCAAGGCAGAGCGCATTGTTGATATTGCAGACGAATTTTGCTACTCAGGCTCACACCGCCCTGACAATGCCATAACGCTTCTTGACCGCTCTATAGCTTCCGCCGTGGTGAAGAACGCTTCTGACAAGAAGATGAAAATTACTCTCACCGACCGCCATATAAAAGAAACGGCTTTCCGCATGACGTCAGGTCACAGCACGCCGCACACCTTTAACGAGAGAGCCTTTCGCCGTGACCTCTCAGCCGTCTGCGGTCAGGAAGCTATCATAGACGACCTTGTCAATGTGCTTAAGCTCCACTCTCTCCACATCAGACCGACCAAAAAGCCTTTTACAATGCTTTTTATCGGACCAAGCGGAGTGGGCAAAACAGAGGTCGCAAAGATAATAGCCAAAAACTGTGCAGGCGAGAAACCTATCACACTGAATATGTCGGAATTCTATTATGACGCAGGCATAAACCGCATTATAGGCTCGCCTGCAGGCTATCTTGGAAGCGACAGCAATGCTGAACTGCCCTTTGATAAGCTCAAATCAAATCCCTATCAGGTGATACTCCTTGACGAGTTTGAAAAGTGCGACAGATCCGTGCAAAGACTATTCATGTCTGTCTTTGACGAGGGCATTCTCACCACAAGTCAAGGAAACGTTATAGACTTCTCAAAGTCCATAATAATAGCCACCACAAACGCAGGCTGTACCGCAAAGAGCAGAAGCATTGGATTCAACTCAGACAGCACATCAGAAACACAACTCATAAGCGACCTTTCCGACTATTTTGACGTCGAGCTTATCAACCGCTTCTCACAGAAATACACTTTCAGCGAGATATCAAGGTCGGTGTACAAAAAGATAGTGGAAAAACGGCTTGCGAGCGAAATAAAAGTCATCAAAAGACTTCGCCCCGAGCTGAATATGGACTCCCTGTTCAGTGCAGACGAGCTTGCAAAGGCAGTAGATCAGATAACAGCCGACACCTACAACATCAAATCAGGTGCAAGACCTGCCGCCACGGCAGTGAGCAAGTTCATTGACAGCAAGCTCCTTTCACACTTCTCACGCATGGCAAAAACATACAGGCCAAACCAAAACTAACGCTTCGCCATACAAAAAAATCAATGACCGCACCTTTCACGGGTGCGGTCAATTTTTTTATTCTGACAATTTTACTCTTATTAAACAGATATAAAGAAAAGAAAGATAAAAAAGCTCGAACTATGTTATTAGGATAAAAAACCTCTTTGCATACCATGATAAATAGCCGATACCAAAGATACTCCAAATACATTTGATGTCCGACTTTTGATTTTTTACAGGGTCAGCACTCCTTAAAGCAATGGTGCAAATATCCTTAGCACGCCGTCAATGAGCCGTCCAAAGAAACCACGCTTTGTGTCCTCCAGTGTACGCTGTTTGCACTTGCTCTGAGTGTCCAGAATGTCCGCCTTAAAGGTCTTTATTATAGACGAATCATAGAATATAGAACTGCACTCAAAATGCAAAAACAGACTTCTATAGTCAAGATTTACCGAACCAAGCACCGCAAGCTTGTCATCGCATATACAGCCCTTTGCGTGAACAAACCCAGGGGTGTATTCATATATCTTCACTCCTGCCTCGATAAGCTGACGATAATAGCTTCTCGAAAGCCTGAAAACTACCTTCTTGTCAGCAATACCGGGCATTATGATGCGCACGTCAACCCCACGTTTAGCCGCCCTTATAAAAGCGTCAAAAAGGCTGTCACCAAGCATAAGATACGGTGTGTAGAACCACACATAATCGCTTGCGGCATAGAGCATCTCAGAAAAAAACGTGTTGCTCACATTTTCGTCCACCATAGGGGAATCATAATAAGGCAAAACATAGCCGTCGCCACCCTTGCCCTCTTTTTCAAAGCTCTCCCCCACAAGGTCATGAGGTATCATGTCATTTGAAAAAGCGTTCCAGAACTCCATAAACATATAGGTGTAGCTTTTTACGCCCTCGCCTGTTATCTTAAAGCCGATATCTTTCCAGTGACCATATTTCGAGCCTATGTTTATATACTCGTCCGAAAGATTTATTCCGCCGCTGTATGCAACTCTGCCGTCCACCACCATTATTTTTCTGTGGTCACGGTTGTTGAGCTGTGATTTTATAAAAAGGAACGGATTGAAAGGCACACATTTTATACCTTTCTCACCAAGCTTCAAAGCGTCTGCAAGAGAATATGTTGCAATACTTCCAAGGTCGTCATACATTATCCTGACGTCAACGCCCTGAGCCGCCTTTTTCGCCATGATATCCACCACAGTGTTAAGGAACTTGCCGTTTTGCAGAATAAAATACTCCGCAAAAATATATTTCTCAGCCTTTTCAAGCTCCTTGCACATATTAGCGAACATTTCCTCGCCCACGGAAAAATACTCTGCGCTGTCAAGCTTCACCATAGGAAATCCCGTTGCGTCGCTTATTCTTTTCACCGATTGAGCAAGCCTTTTGTCCTCACGTTCAAGCTCCCCTATGCACTTTTCCCCGTCAGGAAGCTCATAGTCCATGTGAAGCCTTGCCTTTGTAATATTCTTTTCAAGCTTTTTCGCAGTATTGTTATTGCCGAAAAATATATACATAACTGCACCAAGCACAGGAAAAGTAAGTATCACAATAAGCCAAAGGGTCTTGTAGCTGCTCTCCTCACGCTTTGTGTTGATATAAAGCACAAACAGAAATGACAGCACAGTAAGCACGATGCTGAGAAGCCCTGCCGCCTTGCTGAGCCATTTAAGTATGAGAAGATACCACAAAAACTGCATCGCCACAGGAACTATCACCGCCACCACTCTGCCTGCTATTTTCTTTACATTGTTCCACGTCAACTCCGTTTCGCTCCTTTCATTTATCATCTTAGGACAACAAAACACTATCATTATGCGTTGTTACCATTATTATAACAATTTTTTTAACATAAGTCAACGCCATTGATTTTATTATTAAAAAGTGTTATATTAAATATGAGATATGTCCTGCTGATAGCTTTGTCTGTAGGCGGACGAACAGTGTTCGCCCCTACAAAAATAATATAATTGATAACGGAGGTAACAAAATGTGTACTGCGGCAACTTATAAAACGAACGATTTTTACTTTGGAAGAACTCTTGACTATGAAAGCTCCTACGGCGAGGAAATAGTCATAATGCCAAGAAACTTTCCCCTTAACTTTGTTAATATGGGCATGATAGCCACCCATTATGCGGTAATAGGCACAGCTCATGTTGCTCAGGATTATCCTCTTTTCTATGACGCCGCCAATGAAAAAGGTCTTGCCATGGCAGGTCTTAACTTTGTTGGCAATGCCTTTTACCGTGATGATATCGACGGCAGGGACAACGTTGCACAGTTTGAGTTTATCCCATGGATACTCTGTCAGTGTGCAAACGTGACAGAAGCAAGGACGCTTATAGAAAAGATAAACATAACCAAAACTCAGTTCAGCCCGCAAATGCCGTCAGGTCAGCTCCATTGGATAATAGCAGACAAGAACAATTGTATCGTAGTCGAGTCTGTAAAAGAGGGCATAAACGTCTATGACGACCCAGTTGGCGTGCTCACGAACAATCCTCCATTCGATATGCAGATGTTCAGGCTCAACGATTTCCGTGGACTTTCCCCAAAACAGCCTGAAAACACATTCTCTGATAAGCTGGACCTTAAGTCCTACAGCCGTGGCATGGGTGCAATGGGACTACCGGGCGACCTGTCCTCGCAGTCAAGATTTATAAGAGCAGCATTTGTGAAAATGAACTCACGCTCCGCCCCTGACGAGCAAAGCAGTGTGAGCCAGTTCTTCCACATTTTAAACTCAGTTGACCAACAAAGAGGCTGCTGCGAAGTTTCCGAGGGCAAGTATGAGATAACCATTTATACAAGCTGTTGCAATACCGACATGGGCATTTACTATTACACCACATACAACGGACATCAGATATCCGCTGTTGATATGCACAAAGAAGACCTTGACTCCGCCAAGCTTATTGCCTACCCTATGATAACCAACGAGATAATAAACTTTCAGAACTAGCAAACGCTCCGTACAAAATCTGTACGGAGCGTTTTTATTACTCAAATCTGAAATATTCAAAGTCAAAGTTGCTTCCCGGCAGGAACGCAAATGAGACCTTCTGTTTGCCGCTGATACCTGAGATATCAAAGCTCTTCTGAGCATAATTTTCGCTGTCATCTGTCCTGAACTCGCAGAGTATGCGGTTTTCGCCCTCGCTGCCGTTCAAAATAAGATGTATGCTGTTGAGGGCGAGCGGTGACTTTCCGCTTATAACGAGCCTGCTCGGCTGTTTTTCAGAGAAATCGAACTCACCGAAATCAAGCATAACGTTGTTGCCTATCTCGGTCACACACTTTTCGCCCTTTGTGAACTTGTCACCATAAATGTTGTCAGCATCAGCCGCATTATTCACCGCAAATTCACGGCTCACCTTTTCAAAGTTGAAACCGCCCACTTGGAAACCGTCCTCAGTGAGGATACAAAGGGTCTCAATACCCTTGAGCTTTCTTGAAAGCTTGAAAGTTTCAGGCTTGAAGATCATCCACTCAGGCTCTTTGTGATAACAAAACGTGCCAAGAAGCTTTCCGCTCTCGTCAGGTATTCCGTCATAGAAGCTTATTTTAACAGGGTCAAGGGTGTTCGCCCATATCTGCACCGTAACAGTGTCAGAGCCTGTACTGCCGAAGTCCAGATTATCATATGCCACCCATGATGTTACCTTGCCCATTGCAAAGCCTACACCCTTCTTCATGCCGCTTGAAACGTTGTCGCTCGCCCTTGTGAATAGTCCGCCGATAACGAACTGATATGGGTCGGTAAGAGCGTTTCCAAGACCCTCAGCAGTGAATTTGAGCATAGAAATGATGTGATAACGCTCAGTGCCGTTTTTGCACATTGCACGAAGCCAGAAGCTTCCGTCACCCTTTGCTTTCACCTTAATGCTGTCTGCTGTTACCTCGCACTCTGCAAGATTAGATGTTATGCCCTTTTCATTTGTTACCCTGAACTCTATATCCTCAGCATAATCCGAATTGGCAGGGAGCGCCTTATATTTCACTGTTATCTCAGGGTTATCCTTGTCAAGAGTAAAAGTATCAGTATAAAGTTCTATCTTTCTCACCGGTATCTCGTCTGTCCTGCCGCATTCGGTAGGAGCAAAGCCAACATTCTCCAGCGATGATGTGCCGCTGTCATATTCTGTCTTAACAGCCTCAAGAGTCACAACACAGTCAGGCAGACCCTTTGATGTAAGCGTTACCTTTATCTCCCCCGTCTTATCAGCCACACCAATAACAGCAAGCATTTTTCCTGAAAACAGTCTGCGTGATGTGCCTTTATACTGGTCATAGTCTGTGCTGTCGCCGTTGTCAAGACCCATAAGCCTTGCCGCACCCTCAACGCTGACGTTCACACGGTTGTTGGCATTTGCGCAGAAAGTGCCGTCCTTGTCAAATGCAGATATTTCAATATAAACAAGGTCAGATCCGTCTGCAAGTATCTCTGTCTTGTCAGGGACAGCTTCTATTCTAACAGCGTCCCCGAATGAACGCTGTATATCCTCTGCGATAACATTGCCGTTCTCGTCATATGCCACCGCTTTAAGCTCGCCCTTTTCATATGGTATGATATAGTTCGCTGTCAGCTCCTTGCCATGCTTGTGGTCTATATCATATGCACCCATTGAAACGCCGTCCTTGAAAAGCTCAACTCTCGGAGCATTTGAGCACACTCTCACATCGCAAGGCAGACCGTCGCTGAAATCCCAGTATGGGAAAATATGCACAAATGGCTCAGCCTTATAGTCTGTCCACTCTGCACGGAAAACATATGCGCTGTCCTTTGCAAAACCTGCTGTGTCGAACTGACCGAAGTAGGAATTTTTCGTGCTGTATGGAGTAGGCTCGCCTATGTAGTCAAAGCCTGTCCAAATGAACTGACCTGCACAATATTCTGCGTCACGGTCAGGGATAATGCAAGCCTCAGTATTTTTTGCTCCCCAGCCTGTGCAGCTATTGCCCAATGATGAACACTGCTCGTCATCGTCAGTTAGCAAGGTTTCAGACAGCGGGAAATGATATATTCCACGGCTCTGCACCACCGACGCCGTTTCGCTTCCGTATATCATCCAATCAGGGTGAGCGGTGTGGTGTTCCTCATAAAGCCTCTCGCCGTAGTTATAGCCTGCAAGCTTGAGAATATCAGCGCATTTCTGACCGTTCTCCCACTGCATATAGTTAGAGCCGAATGTGACATAGCCGTTGCCATCAGGGTCATGGAGTCTAACGAGCCTTTTGAGCCAAGCCGTTACCTCCTGACCTCTCTCGTCAGCGTGTGTGTCAAAAATCTCATTTCCCACGCTCCAGCCTATGATAGAAGGGCGGTTTCTGTCACGGCGCACCCATGAAGCAACGTCCTTTTCTACCCACTCATCAAAAAATCTGGCATAGTCATAGTCGGTCTTTGACCTCTCCCACATATCAAAGCCCTCAGAGAGAATGAGCATACCTGTTTCGTCAGCGATGTCCATAAACTCCTCCGCAGGCATATTGTGAGAGGTTCTGATAGCGTTGATGCCCATTTTTCGGAGCTTTTTAAATCTTCTCCTTATAGCCGCAGGATTGGAAACTGCCCCAAGACAGCCGTTGTCATGGTGTTCGCATGAGCCGTGAAGCTTAACGTGTCTGCCATTGAGATAAAAACCGCTGTCGCACTTGAATTTGATAGTCCTGAAACCGAATTTCTGACTTACACGCTGTACACAGCCGCCGTCCACAAGAATTTCCGACACCATGGTGTAAAGCACAGGCGAGGTGATATCCCAAAGCTCAGGGTCTTTCACTGTCATGTTCTGCTCAGTGAGAGAATAGCTCACGCCATTTACACGCACCGCCTCAGGTATACACGAAATATCCGTCCCACAAGCGTCAGACTCATAGCTTGCCATCTCTTTGCCGTTCTTGTCAAAAATAGTGTTCCTGATGCGGATTCCCCCAAGAGGCGTGCCCTCAGGTCGGAGCATCTCAGCCTTCACAGTCACCTGCCAGCCGTCCTCCTGATTTGACGTGGTGATATAAATGCCGTCATTGCCGAAACGTATCTCAGGGCTTTCGCAAAGCCAAACCTTTCTGAAAATGCCTGCTCCTGAATACCACCTTGAGTTTGGCGAGTGGTGATCCACACGGACAGTAATAATGTTCTCTCCGTCCTTAACAAGGTCGGTGATATCAAACATAAATGCCGAATAGCCGTATTTCCACTCCCCTGCCAAAACACCGTTCACATACACCTTGCTGTCCATATAAACTCCGTCAAAGCGGATAAAAGTGCGTATGCCCTCTTTCTTTTGGTAAGAGAAATTCTTTCTGTACCAGCCTGTAGAAGTTTCATATAGGTCATTTGTATTATAAATAAGCCAATCGTGAGGAATGTCCACAGGCTTGAAAGCAAAGTCCTCTGAGTAGTCAGAGCCGAAAGCCGCCTTGTAAAATTCCCAATCGTTGCAAAAAAGCTTTCTGTCTGAGTATGTTTCACAGATATCCATAAAAAACTCCTTTATGTTTTACTTATCTGAATATGAAAATGTGCGTTTATCAAAGGCTTTTCAAGCTGATATTTCTCCGCAAGCCTTGGTCCGCAGGAGTTAGAACCGACCCCTGCCATTGCATAGTCAACGCAGATAACATTGCTCTCGCACCTTTCAAGCTCATAGTTATGTGCCTTTGCCGCAAGCTCCTCCTGTGAAAACTGCGACGCATTGAATGAAAACTCCTCTCCTGCAGTGAACATCACACTTGTGTCCTCACTGCTCACAGTGAGATATCTGCACCCATAGTGTGATGAATTTTCCTGCGGTCTGATATAGTCCTCGTGCATATCCCCAATATCTGCCGCAAATCTGCCCACATAGCAAGCCTGACGCTTGTCAATGTAGCTTTCTGTAGGACCATATCCGAAATATTCCGCCCTTGAAAAATCTTTTGGCATGAAAAGCCTTATACCGAACCTTGGAAGCATATCTATCTTATTTGAAAACTCCGCTTCGCATTTTATGTCAAGCCCACTGCCGTCAATAACATAAACAGCTTTCAGCCTGCAAAACGGCTGTTGTATGGACCAGCCAAAAGACTGTGTGACGCTTATCTCCGCTCTGTTCTCGCTCGCTGAAAGCTCACAGCCGTAGCTTTTCACATCAAAGTCATTAAGATGCACCTTGTACCAATTGTACTTCATGACATCATTATCCGTAGGCGCACGGAAGAAGTTATACTGCAAAGGTCTGTCAAGAAGCTCTCTGCCGCCGAATTTCACAGAAATAAACGCCGACTTACGCTTGTCAAAGCGGTAAACAACATCTCCCACTGTCACAGTGATATCAAGAGGCGTTTCCACAGCCTTAACATTTCCTTTCACCTCAGCGACCTTACAAGCCTTGCCCTCTGCTATCCTAAGCTGGTCAAAGCACACCTCATAGCCATTTTCACAATAGTCAGTGTCCTCCTTTGCGGTGAAAATAAACCTTATGAATGTTTCATTTTCATACTCCGCTGTATCATTGGGAACATTCACCTCAGTGCTTCCCATAGGCTCGATGTCAAAATCCACTCTGCCGATATGTATAATACCGTTTTTGTCCGTTATCTCATAGTGGCAATCGAGAATATCCCCAGCGTTCACAAACTCCAGCGTGCTTGAAAAAACAAAGCTTCCCTCGCTTTCCCCTTTTGTTACTCGCACAGGTCTGTATACCTGCTTTACCTCAAGCAGTCCCGTGTGGGGCGTTCTGTCAGGATAAACAAGACCGTCCATGCAGAAATTTCCGTCATTGTGTCTTTCCCCAAAATCTCCGCCGTAGCCGTATTTAATTCTTCCCTCAGCCGTCTTACCAAGCGGTACAGAATGGTCGCACCACTCCCACACAAAGCCACCGCAGAAACGCTCATTGGAATAGAACACATTGTGATAATCCTCCAGATCCCCCGGACCATTTCCCATGGCGTGGCAGTATTCACACTGCACAAGAGGTCTGTTTTCCTCAGACTTTTCAAGATAGCCTTTCAGCCCGTTTAGATCCCAGTACATACCCGAAACTACGTCAAGCACGCTGTTGGAAGTTCCGTCAAGGCAGTGTGTGCTTTCATAATGCACAAGCCTTGTATCATCAAGCCTCTTTATAAGCTCAGCTTCATCAAGCATATTTTTGCCATATCCGCTCTCATTACCCAGCGACCAGAACACCACACAAGGGCGGTTAATGTCACGCTTTACAAGACATTCAGCACGATCTTTTATGGCATTGCCAAACCTCTCGTCAGAGGCAAGCATCGCAATGCCGTTGTAATCTGAATAGTCCCACTTGTAGTCATAATAGACCTCCACACAGCCATGTGACTCCAAGTCCGCTTCATCAATAACATAAAGCCCCAGCCTGTCGCAAAGCTGATAAAACATAGGGGAGTTAGGATAATGTGACGTTCTCACAGCGTTTATGTTGTGCTTTTTCATAAGCACAAGGTCAGCTCTCATCTGCTCATAAGAGGCATAATATCCCGTGTCAGGATAGCTGTCATGACGATTTACACCCTTGAACTTCACCGCCCTGCCATTTATCTTAACAACGCCCTTATCCACCTTTACATCTCTAAAGCCAACCTCCTCGCCGATAACCTCGTCGCCTGCATTGATAGTAAGCCTGTAAAGATAAGGTGTTTCAGCACTCCAAAGCTTGACGTTCTCTAACTTTATCTCAACGCTCTCACCGTCATAAGCCGAAAACTGAGCCATTGTAACACCATCATCATCGCAAAGCTTTGCAAAAACATCACAGCCGAATACCGTAAACTCCAGCCTTGCAGAGCCATTTTCACCGAGAATAGTTTTCACGATATAATTTTCAAGACGCATTTTCGGTCTTGACAGCACATAAACATCTCTGAAAATTCCCGAAAGCCTTATCTTGTCCTGATCTTCAAGATAAGTTCCGTCGCACCATTTCAGCACAGCGGCAGTAATGATATTCCTGCCCTCAGCAAGATACGGCGTAATATCAAACTCAGCCGTAGCGTGAGAAACCTGTGAATATCCCACAAAGCTGTCGTTCACATACAAATAAACACAGCTATCCACGCCCTCGAACACAAGCACCCTGTCCATGCCGTCAGGGGAATAATCATATTCACGCTGATAAACTCCCACAGGTATATCGTCAGGCACAAAAGGCGGGTCAAATGGTATTGGATAGCACACGTTCGTATACTGCGGCTTGTCATAGCCGTAAAGCTGCCAGTTTGACGGCACCGGGATAGTGTTCTCAAACTTTTCGTGAATAAAATCGTCCTCTAGGTCTATTATGCTGTCATAATAGCGAAAACCCCAGTTGCCGTTTAAAAGCTCCATTCGCTGAGAATTTTTACGGTCCTCAAAAGGATCCTGCCCCTTTGCAAACGGCACAAAATAGCAGTGCTTGTCAAGCGTGCCAATGTGCAGCGCCTGAGTATCCTCATGATATATCATCTTCGATCTTGGCGAATTTTCCGCCGCAAGCTTTAAAATATCCATAGCTGTTCTCCTTTACAAGTTTATAAATTACTGTAATTATTTTATCAGCTATTGACAGGCAAGTCAATGAATGATATTATTAATTTATAACAATATGAATATGGAGTTGATATTTTTGTTCTTTGCCGATTATCCTATCCTGGGAAACGAAAAGTCCCTGCCACTATATCTGCAAAATATGGGTCATCATCACTGTCAGGATCACATTATAAGACCCGAGGGCTATCACTATGACCAGATCCTCTACTGCACCAAAGGCAGCGGCACGCTTATCTTTGAGAATAAAGCCATTCCCATACCACATGATACCGCCATATTCATACCCGCTGAAACGCCCCACGAATACTATCCAGAAGAGGATATATGGGATATCCACTGGATAGTCCCATGCGGATATGCCGCCAATGATATCCTTACCCAGTTCGGCCTTACCGAGCTTAAAACCTTTCACCTCAGCGACACAAAAATGCTCGAGCATATTTTCCGCAAAATGCACAATGCTCTGCGAACCGACAGTATTTTCGGCAATTACAAAGCCTCTGGCTATTTGTATGATTTTCTTATGGAGTTTTACCGCCTTATCGCCTACAAAGACCCTGCCACGTCAGTATCCTCCGCCCTTATGAAAGCACTGGACTACATAAACTACAACTATTTTTCACCTATCACAATGGACGAGCTTTGCAGTGTGTCAGGAGTAACTAAACAACACCTTTGTCTGCTTTTTCGCAAAAAACTCAGTATGCGTCCAATGGAATACATCGCAAAACGTCGTATCCAAGAAGCCAAAGCCCTGCTTACTGGTACAGAAAAAAGCATCGAGCAGGTAGCCGAGGAAACAGGCTTTTGCTCAGAAAGCTATTTCTGCAAGCTTTTCAAAAGATACGAGGGCATGACCCCCTCCGCTTTCCGCCAGATCAAATAACCACAAACAAAAAAAGAGCCGCCCAAAGGCAGCTCAATTATGCAGAAAATTAGCCCTGCTCCTTCATCTTAGCGAAACACTCGCTGCAGTAAACAGGTCTGTCCTCTCTTGGCTTGAAAGGAATAACAGCCTCGCCGCCGCAAGAAGCACAAGTTGCTGTATAAGTCTGTCTTTCAGACTTTGTAGCAGCCTTTCTTGCATCTCTGCAAGCTTTACATCTCTGTGGCTCATTTACGAAACCTTTCTCAGCATAGAACTCCTGCTCGCCTGCTGTGAAAACGAACTCGTTTCCGCACTCCTTACATACTAATGTCTTGTCTTCGTACATGGTTCTTACCTCATTACATAAAATTGTGCCTAGTCGGATTTGCACCGACACCTTTGAATAAACAACGCTCTGCTATTAAGCTATACGGCCATATTCCTATCTCAACAGTGATCTCAATTTCCGTCTGACTCTCTGCATTGCATTGTCTACCGCCTTTTCCGACGTGCCCAAGCCTAATGCTATCTGATTGTATGACATTCCTCTCAAAAACGATTGAAATACCTGCCATTCCTGCTCCGAAAGTGCAGAAGTGATCTTATCATAAAGCTCATTCAGCTCCTCACGCTCCACTACGACCTCCTCAGGTACAGTGCCACCGCCGCCAAGAATAGCCTCAAGGTCAGCTTCCTCGCCGCCTGAAAGAAGTGCATTTCTGTGAACAGACGAAATGATCTTATTTTTTATACATTTTGTAGCGTAAGTTGAAAACTTCGCATTTTTGTCTTCACGATAGGTCCTAACCGCACCCAGAAGCCCCATAAGCCCCTCTTGGACAAGATCCTCGTGAACCTCGGCGCCATATTTTTTTGCCAGAAACTCCACCGTACAGATATATCTCGCAATAAGCTCACCGATAGCCGTTTTGTCACTCTGTGCATTTAGCACAAGCTGCTCATCTGAAAGCTTTTTCTGCTGATCCTGCCGATCGCCTCTCAAAAAATACCGCCCACCTAATCGTAGAAATTACCGCAAAGCCCCATTCTGACGCCACTGCGTAATGTTATAATACCATTTTAGACCATAAAAGTCAAGAGAATTGACGAAATCCGCCGTCCCTGTGAAAATATCTGTAACATACCACAGTTTTAAGAATGTATTCTTGTGATTTTCAACAAACAAAAAGTCAGCCGTGTCGAAATACACGGCTGACCGCAATTTACGCAACTTTGATGTTATACACGGCAGTATTTTGCTCTGCCATCGCTGAAAATATCCCCTCCGTGGCAATCGTCAGCCACAACAAGAGGAAAATCCTCAACGTAAAGTTTTTTCACAGATTCACAGCCCAGCTCCTCAAAAGCCACTACCTCACAAGACTTTATGCAGTTGCAGGCAAGTGCGCCCGCACCGCCTATAGCACAGAGATAGACCGCACCATTTCTTATCACGGCGTCCCTTACCTCTTGTGATCTCTCGCCCTTGCCAATCATTCCGCCCAATCCAAGATCAAGCAGCCTCGGAGCAAACCTGTCCATTCTTCCAGAAGTGGTCGGTCCGCATGAACCGATAGGCTTTCCCTCAGGTGCAGGAGTAGGTCCGGCATAGTAGATAACAGCGTCTTTCAAAGGGATAGGAAGCTCCTTTCCCTCGTCAAGCAAAGCATTGAATCTTTTATGTGCAGCGTCCCTTGCAGTGTACACAACGCCCGAAAGCAATATCTTGTCACCGCATTTAAGCTCTCCGCTCACCGCTTTAAGCTCCTCGGAACGCACCTTTCTTATTTCCGACATGACAAACTATTATTCAGCGTCATCATCGCTTACAAGAGAAAGACCATCGTCAATAAGATCTCTTGCAGTGTTTACAGCACCGATACTATTGCCATACAGATCGTTAAGTGATGTAACGAGCTGCTGAACAGTTTCGCTCAGACTTGTGAACTGTGTCTTAACAGACTCTCTCAGATCAGCAGACTGTGCTCTGATGTTCTTAGCTTCGTTCTTAGCGTCGCTTACTACCTTTGCAGCCTCAGCATTTGCCTTTGATGTTACGTCAGCGGCTTCTGCGTTAGCCTTAGATGTAACAGCCTCAGCTTCAGCGTTAGCCTTAGAAGTTACCTCGGCAGCCTGCTTGTTTGCTGCACTTGTAACAGCTTCAGCTTCCTGCTTAGCGGCAGCCGTCATTGCAGCAGCACTTGACTTAGCAGTCTGAAGTGTAGTATCAGCCTCTGTCTGAGCATTTGTAACAAGCTTCTGTGCCTGTGCGTTTGCGTCAGCAAGAACCTGATCCTGAAGCTGCTTAGCTTCATCTTCCATCTGCTTAGCTGCCTTCTTAGCTTCCTGAACGACCTTATTAGCTGTGTTCTGAGCTTCCATGAACACGCTTCCAAGATCGAATGCAGGAGTGGCTGTGCCGGCATTAGCCTCAGCAGTTTCCAGCTTCTCTTTAAGATCCTCGATCTCCTGCTTCTGCTTTTCAAGCTCAGCGTCCTTTTCAGTTACCTGCTGCTCATAGTCAGCGATACGAACCTTCATTGTATCAGTATTAGCCATAAGCTCGGCTATCTTGTTTTTAGCCTCTTCTACCTTTTTCTCAAGCTCTTTCTTGCCCTCGAAGTCCTGCTTCTGAGCGCCGCCCTGCTTCTCAAGACGTTCGATAGTTTCGTTCTGGTCATTGACCTGAGCCTCAAGAGTATAAATTTTAGAAGTAAGGTCGTCTACATAAGCAAGAACGTCCTGCTTATCAAATCCGCCGACTCTAACCGTTCTTAAATAACCATTACTAGCCATTTCAATCCCTCCACATTAGTGATTATCTCTATTATACAATAAACCACGTTATTTTTCAACTGATTTAAGCCGTTTTCAAAAATTTCATTATTCCATACAAAATAGCAACTGAAATTTATACAAAATGTCTTAAAATCATATTTATCACAGAATAATTATATCAAATTTTCCGTAAGATTTCAAGTGCTTTTGCGAAAAATTTTCAATATCATGATAATTTTCTGAGAATACGAAAACCTCTTCGATTATGTAAACGTTTTCCGATTTTGGTTCAAACAAGGCGGACAGCGTAAACGCCGATCCGCCTTTGAAAGCATTATTACTTGTTCTTGAAGATATTGAAGATATCGTCGTAATAATTTGGATTATCAGCAGCCTTAACGCCAGCCTTGTGCATCGCTTCAGCGTCAGCCTTTGCGTCGTCAGCCTTCTGAGTAAAATTTGCAGTATATGTTGTCGCAGCCTTTGGTGCAGCAGCCTCAGGAACGTCATCTCTGTCAACAAAGTCAGCAGCGATAACAGTAACGTCCATAGCGTCCTTGGTATCAGGATTTGTACCGTTACCAAAAATGATCTCAACGTTATCGTCAGCAGCGTCTGCTATAGCAGCAGTAAGCTCGTCCATATCACTGATAAGGAGATCCTCGCTCATTGTAACGTTTACGATAAGTCTTCTTGCACCCTTGATAGAAGTTTCAAGAAGGTCAGAAGAAATTACCTGATTGATGATATCCTGTACCTTATCCTTGCCCTCGCCGTGACCGATAGCAATATGCGCTCTGCCTGCACCCTTAAGAATAGTAGTAACGTCAGCGAAGTCAACGTTGATCTCATCATGTCTTGTAATGATCTCAGCGATAGCGATAACGTCTGTCTTAAGAACTTCATCAGCGATAGCATAAGACTGCTTCATAGTGAGGCGCATCTCGTTTGTGATAAGGTTCTGGTTAGGGATAACGATAAGAGCGTCAACGTGCTTGATAAGAGCCTCGATACCCTTTTCTGCTCTCTCCATTTTCTTAGCGCCCTCAAATTTGAAAGGCTTTGTAACAACTGCGATAGTAAGCTTGTCAAGTGACTGTGCGATCTCAGCAACTACAGGTGCAGCACCAGTACCTGTTCCACCGCCCATACCTGCTGTGATGAATACCATGTCAGCGTCCTTGATAGCGTTCTCGATCTCGTCCTTGCTTTCCTGAGCGGAAGCCTCGCCGATCTCAGGCTTTGCACCTGCGCCCAGACCGTGAGTAAGCTTCTCACCTATCTGGATCTGTGTGTGTGCAGCTGACTTATGCAGTGCCTGGATATCAGTATTAACAGCGATATATTCAACATTTCCCTCGATACCGGCCTGTGCGATACAGTTAAGTGCGTTTCCACCGCCGCCACCGACACCGATTACCTTGATCTTTGCGCCTACGACTGGCTCTTCAACATACTCGTAACCCATAATAGAACTCCTCCTAAAAGCGAATTTTCATACTTCTCCGTATTTTTACATATCAATTTATCAAATCAAAAATAAAATGCAAAAAAGCCTATGTGCCGAATATGCACATAAATAGATACAATAATATATTATCATACTTTTGTCAAAAAGTAAAGAACTTAAATGAAACCATTATAAACTTTTTATTAATTATCAATAAAACGACTGATTTTTCAGTTTCATTTGTGTATACTATACAATTAGTTATCCTGACCTCTACCAATCTGTGTTCGTCTGATCGTCCACATAGCCGTTGTCAGCATATCCATTGTCGGTATAGCCCTGATCGCCGCCGTTATCATATCCCCAGTCGGTGTTTCCGTTCTCGTTTGTCCACTGATCTGTGCCTGCATTGTCAGCATCATCATTGCCGTCCCATGCGTTGGTATCGTCGCTGTAGCCTTGGCTATCGTCCCCTGACCATGAGTCATCACTGTCCCATGTGTTGCCGTCATCAACATTAGTATCAGCCGATACCGCACTGCTGCTGTCATCTGGCTTTGCAGAGCTTGTGTCGTCAGGTTTTGACGACTCGTCCTGCGATTTCGGAATAGCCGAAATGCCGCTGTCAGCACCGTTGTAAATAAGCGTACCCTCGTAATCGTCAGTAATGCTCTTGTCAATTACCGCCTTAAGATATGTAAGCTTGTATTCCATATCCACCGAGCTTCCAAGCCTTATTTCAAGCCTGCCGTCATACATAAGCTTGATATCCGAACGGGTGGTCAGGTCAATAGAGTCTATATTTTTAAATTTCAGGTCATGAAGATCATTCAGAAGCTCTTTAAGGATATCCGCCTTAAATGAATCCTCCGAGGCAAGCTTGTCGCCCTGACTAAGGCTTTTAAGCTCAAAGCCCTTTATAACAGGTATATCCCCTGTCGGAGCAGGATTTTTCGTTTCAAGTATCTTTCCCGAAGCAGACAGCACATAGTATGAATTTTTATACTCGATATCAGCCGCCTTTTCGGCCTCTGTGCAGGTTATAACAAGTGTCGACGGAAATTTCTTTGTGACCTTGACATCATCAAGATACACAAGAGTATCTTTCAAACGCTTTTCAACTATATCCGTATTCGTCCTCACAAGGTTCTGTCCCGTTGAAACGCCGCCCACGCCAAGGATCTGATCCTGCTCGTAAAGGGTAACGCCCTCTATTTTTATCTCCGACACATTAAAAAACAAAAACATACTCAGCACCAGCAGCAGCGCCGCAGCCGCAAAAAAGCTGGCAACATACACATTGCGCATATTCACTGTCTGCCGACGTGCCGCAGGCCGCTGTGAGTTCATTCTGTTTTCCTTGTAAGTTCCGTTCATTTTACTCTTTCCTAACTGCTAGTAATTTACACGTTTTATGTTTCCGCCCAGAAGCGTAAAAGCATTTTCAATGCAGTCATAGCCCCTGTCCATAAGCTTTATATTAGTGAGAGATGTTTCTCCCTCTGCCGAAAGCGCCGCCACAGCCAGCGCCGCACCGCCTCTAAGGTCAGGCGCACGGACTTTTGCTCCGTAAAGCTCCTTCACGCCCTCGATAACAGCCACTTTTCCCTCTGTCTTTATATCCGCACCCATTCTCACAAGCTCGTCAACATGGCGGTAGCGGTTTTCAAAAATATTTTCCACCACCACACTGGTGCCTTTTGCCTTAGCAAGTGCCGCCGTGACTATCGCCTGAGCGTCCGTAGGGAATCCCGGGTAAGGCATAGTCCTCACCGTCCGCACAGCTTTTAGCTGTTTAGGTGCTTTTATAAATATCCTGTCCTCATATAGAAATACCTGACAGCCCATTTGCTCAAATATAGGTATGACCGCACGGATATCCCCTGCCCTTGCCCCAAGCAGACCTATCTCACCGCCTGTTGCCGCCGCCGCGCTCATAAAAGTCGCCGCAACTATCCTGTCGGGCATGACAGAGTATTCACAGCCGTGTAGCTTTTCCACACCGCTTATGGTTATCGTTCCTCCCCCTGCGCCGCTTATCTTTGCACCGCAGCAATTCAGAAACTCCGCAAGATCGCATATCTCAGGCTCTCTTGCCGCATTGTATATCACCGTGTCGCCCTTTGCCAGAACAGCCGCAAGCATGATGTTCTCAGTCGCTCCCACAGAGGGGAACGAAAGGTCTATCCTAGCCCCTCTAAGCCCTCTCGGGCAGGTGCAGCTAAGCACGCCATACTCCTCGTTTATTCTGACGCCCATTTTTCTAAGTGCGCACAGGTGCATATCTATAGGTCTCGGACCAAGCTCACACCCTCCCGGGAATGACAGCCTGCATTCACCTGTTCTTCCAAGAACAGCTCCCAGAAAAACGATAGACGAACGCATCTCTCTCATAAGCTCATCTGGCACAAAGGTCTTTACAGCGCCCCTTGCGTCCACAGTAACACAGCCGTCCTCACGGCTGCACCTTGCCCCAAGCACCGACAGAATGCGACAAGCCGCAAATACGTCCGAAAGTGCAGGACAGTTATGTAGCCTGATCTCTCCGTTTATAAGAACACACCCTGCCAGCAGCGGCAGAGCTGCGTTTTTTGCTCCCTGAACGGTTATCTCTCCGTTCAGCCTGCTTCCTCCCTGAATGATAAGCCGTTGCATAAGCGTCGCTCCTTTTAAGGTTTTGACTTATCTTATGCAGGACCGCCCATATAGGTTAAAGCTATTTGTTGATATATATCTCTGTAGCGTTTGAAACAGGCATAAAAGCAGGCAAACAAGGCAGATAGGAGTCATTGCCTATCTTCTTTTTCATATCCTTAGTTGAAAGTATCATACCGGTAACGCAATCATCAAACGTACTATCGTCCATATCAGTGATATTCACAAGTATCCTTACAGTGACCTCCTTACTGGAAAACGGAGGAACAGTGTCGCCTATGACCTCGCCGTCGCTGTTTGTTGTAACGCTGGTCGCATAGCATACCGCGTTGTCATATTCAGAAGAAACATGGCTGATCTCATACTGCGGTATCTTTATCTCAAAAGGAGACGGGTTTTTGATATTGAACACTATATCTGCAAAACGGTAGCTTGAACTCAACTCAGAACCAAAAGCTTCTTCGTTGTATACAGAATAATTTGACAGCGCATATGTTTTAAAATCCGTCATACCCATTGTTTTGAACACGTTGTCATCATATCTAACCACGCTCTTGTCTGCGTCGTTGAAAAACAGCGGTGGGAAGAAGAACACCATAAGCACAAGCACGATAATAACAGCCACAACTGTCTTTATTATCTTGCTACGCTTTACATATGAATCTCCCACCTTTACTCCCTTGCTAAGACCTTTCGCCGCCTGCGCAGGCATAGCCGCAGCGTCCTCAAGGAAATCGTCCTCATCGTCCTCTTCCTTGTGCTTGGTAGGGTCATCGTAAGTCTTTGTGGCACGGTCGAACTCCCCTGCCTTGTTGAACTTTTCTCCGTCAAAAATCTCGTCGGCGGTGCGGTTCACTCCGCTGCCCTTGAACTTTTTATCTGACAGCTTTTTTATCTTGTCAACATCAGGCACTTCAATGCTGTCCATTGAAGCCCTCTTGTTATACTGTCTGTAATTCTTATCCATTATTTTATCCCCTTAAATTTTACGTTCCTTATCCCTTAATAAGTGGCTCTAAAGCCTTGAATATCCTGTCCTCAGTATCGGCAACATGAAGCTTTGCAGCGTTTTCCGAGCACTGTCTGAGCTTCTCAGGGTCTTCTATAAGCCCCTTTACAGTATCAATGAAAAGCTTTTCCGTCAAGTCTTTTTCTTCGATAACAAAGCCTGCTCCTGCGTTTTGCAATACCATGCCGTTGTAATACTGGTGATTTTCAGCCACCATAGGCGACGGGATAAGCACAGAAGCTCTGCCCATTGCTTCAAGTTCCGCCAGCGAAGCTGCTCCGCACCTTGATATAACAAGGTCAGCCGCAGCCATTGCCACAGGCATATTGATATAGTCCTTTATGATACGTCTGCTGTTGTTGATATCTATACCCATAGCCTCCAGCTTTTCAGGATAGTCCTTATAGCCCTGATAAGTGCCGTAGGAATGTATATGACACACCTTAACATCATTGTCCTGATACCATTTCAAAAGCTTTGCGATATTCTCATTAAGCACTCTCGCACCCAGACTTCCGCCTGTTGAAAGCACACATATTTCATTTTCATCAAAGCCAAGCTGTTTTTTAGCCTCCGACTTTGACATGGTGTTGAAAGCTCCCCTTACAGGCAGACCTGTCACCACCGTCTTAGCATTTTCGGGCATATACTTTTCTGCCTCTTTCACAGTGAGCATAACAACGTCCGCAGACTTTGCAAGTATCTTGTTTGTCACGCCCGGAAAAGCGTTCTGCTCGTGAATAGCCGTCTTTATGCCCATCTTAGCGGCTTTTCTAACTATAGGTCCTGAAACATATCCTCCGGTCCCTATAACAAGATCAGGCTTTGCTTCCTTTATTATCTTCTTTGCAGTGCTTCCTGACTTTACAAGACACCCTGCCGCATGGATATTTCTTTTGAGATTTACCCAGTTAGGCTTTCTCTGAAAGCCCTCTATCTTTATAGGATAGAACTTATATCCTGCCGCAGGCACGAGCCTGGCCTCAAGCTTTTCAGGATTTCCCGCAAAGCTTATCTCAGCGTCAGGATAATGTTTTTTTATGATCTCCGCAATGGCAAGAGCAGGATTTACATGACCTGCCGTACCTCCGCCTGCAAGTAAAACTCTGAGCATAGAACTAATACCTCTTTACTTTTTTTTGATGCACTGACGTGAAACGTTGAGCATGATACCCATTTCTGCAAGCTGTATCATCAGTGCAGTACCACCGTAGCTGAAAAACGGCAGTGAAATACCCGTGTTAGGGAAAGCGTTGCAGGCTACCATAATATTGAAAAGCGCCTGCGAGCCTATCTGTATTGTTATACCAGCCGCAAGAAGCATACCAAAACGATCCTTGCTTCTTGAAGCGATCATGAAGCCCTCGATTATAAAAAGCACAAACAGCAGTACCACTACCATTGCGCCCACGAAGCCAAGCTCCTCACAGATAATAGCGAAAACGAAGTCGTTTTGCGACTCAGGCAGATAGTATTTTTGCCTTGACTCTCCAAATCCAAGACCGAACCAGCCGCCCGAGCCTATAGATAATAGAGATTCATAGGTCTGGAAGGTCTTTCCGCTAGGGTCGGATTCAGGATTCTTCCAGCTCTGTATACGATCTGAAATATAAGAAAAGCCTGAGCCTGACGCCATTTTATATATCAGCAGCAGCACCCCGAAAACAGCACACACACCGATAAATTTCCAGAAGGTCTTTTTTGGCATACCGCTTATGAACATCATAGACACGCCCATGATACCCACCAGCATAACAGCCGACATATGCCTCTGAAAAATAAGCACCAGCGCCACCGCGCCCATTATCACAGTAAACGGTATAATACAGAATTTCCAATCCTTGAACTTAGGATAATTCACCGACATTATGTATGCAAAAATAATAATGAACGTTACCTTCAGAAGCTCCGACGGCTGAAAGCTGATCGGACCTATTTGTATCCAACGCTTTGCACCGGCAACGTCTATTCCGAAAAGAGCTGTATAAAACGTAAGAAGATATGTGGCGATAAACGCAATATATGCTATCTTAGTGTTCTGAAAGAAGTGATAATCAAGATAGCTCGTGGCAAACATCAGAAGAAGACCAAGTCCGGCAGACTTGAGCTGGCTCACCAGATAATAATATCCATCGTTATATTCACTCAGCCCCCACGCATAGCTTGCAGAAAACATCATCAGAAGTCCGAATACAAGCAATACCATTACAAGAATGAAAAACGGCTTGTCTATCTCCGTAAGTATAAATCTGAATCTATGTTTTCTTTTTGCCTGTGCCACAGGTTGTTTAAGAGGAACGTGACTATTATACACTATGCTTCCGTCACGTTCACGTCTAGGACCTCTTATAGCCAAACAAACAACCTCCCAACAAAATCTCTATATGAAAAACTTTCCCGAATATACCAAAAACGCTATCGCCGCCGCAGCCCCTGCCACAGATATCACAGCGAATATCCCGATCACGGCGTGATCCCCGTGACCCTTTTTCTGCAAATGCTCATGAAGCGTGTAACCTTTCATAAGCAGCTTTTTTCTTATCTTAAACACGATATACTGCAAAAGCCCACAAGCTCCGTCAACGACCACCGCCGCACCTGCCAGCAGGAAAACGAAATATTCTCCCGAAAGCAACACCGCCATAGTCATAAGACCACCAATCGCCAGCGCACCCGACTCGCCCAAATAAAGCTTCGCAGGACTGCACCCCCAAAAGAGAAAGCCTCCTGCCGCACCCATTGTGCAAACAGCAAAAAGCTGAGCGGCGTCAGAGCCTGCCCCTGCCGCAAGACCGCTTGACAATCCTGCCGAAAATATCAAAGCCGTTACAGCACACAGCCCGTCAGTACCCGTGTCGGTCTTACCGCCTGCGCAATCGTGTATCTTCACCATGTTTATCCCCACTGTCATAAACAGCGGAAAAAGCGGATAAAAAAGCCTGCCGAACTGCACATAGCCCAAGTGAAAAGGCATAAGCACAGCCGTCTGCACTCCTCCGCAGTATCTAAGCCCCACGCATACACCAAGACATATAAGATACTCCATACATATCTTGTAAAAAGGCTTCATACCTATGCCAAGCTTTTTCTCCTTAACATAGTCCTCCGAAAGCCCGATAGCCGTGAGCATCAAAACTCCGCCCAGAGCGATAAACACACGCCTTGAAAACTCTCCGTTCTCAAAACTCAGCACCGCCTGCGAGTCATAAAATATAACTCCCGTAACAATGCCGAATATAACGCAGAGCATTATGACAACTCCGCCGAATTTTGGCTCAGAGCCGTCCTTTGCGAACCTGTCGCCTATATAAAAATCGAATTTGCCTGTTTTTATCCTGCGGAAATATGGTATGAACACTCTGCCGAGAACATATCCCAGCACCATTTCACACCCCAGTATCACCGCCTGCACGCTCCAACTCATTTTGTCAGCGCATTGAACACTTCTTCAAGCTTCATTCCTCTGCTTCCCTTGAAAAGCACAGCATCGCCCTTTGCAACTACCTCTTTCAAAGCCGCCGCAAGGTCATCTCTGCTTTCAAAGTGCCTGCAATTTTCCTTTGCAAAGCCCTTTTTCTCAGCACCCTCTATATAGCACTTTGAGTCCTCGCCAAAGCAGTAAAGCAGGTCAGCCTTTGAAGCCGCAACATACTCTCCCACATTTCTGTGATAGGTCTTTGAGTTCTTGCCAAGCTCCAGCATATCTCCAAGCACGCAAATGCGCTTGCCCTCCGCCTGTGCCTGTGAAAGCACCGAAAGGCTCGCTTTCATTGAGTCAGGCGCAGCATTGTAGCAGTCAACTATATATGTAACTCCGTCAATGACGGTAACATTCTGTCTTAAACCCTCCGGTTTGAACTGAGCAATGCCCTTTACGATATCCTCAGGAGGAATATCAAGCGCAAGACCCACGCAGAATGCCGCAAGAGCGTTCTTTACATTATGCTCGCCCAAGCAGTTTATCTGGGCGGCTATCTTTCCGCCCTCATAGTTTATAGTAAATGTTATGCTGTTGTCAACAGTCTTAACACCGCTTGCATAAACATCGCAGTCCTTCTTTGATACAGAATAGTAATAAACCTTTCTGTCAGAATGTAACTGCACCCCTGCAAGCAATTTATCATCACGGCAAAGTATCAGCGGAGCGTCATAAGCCGCACCGTCAAGTATCTCAAGCTTCGCCTTGAGAATGTTTTCCTGCGTGCCGAGATTTTCAATATGTGAAATGCCGATGTTGGTTATAACAGCCACGTCAGGCTGACATGACATTGACATTCTCGATATCTCGCCCTGATGTGACATACCCATTTCGATAACAGCCGCCTCATAGCTGCTGTCAAGACCGAAAAGCGTCTGGGGCATACCTATCTCATTGTTGTGGTTGCCCTGAGTTTTCAGCGTCTTGTATTTCTGCGCCACAACAAGGGCTATCATATCCTTAGTGGTGGTCTTTCCCACGCTTCCTGTTACGCCAACTACCTTAACATCGAATTTAGACCTGTAGTATCCCGCAATGTCGAGCAATGCCCTTGCAGTGGAGTCAACGATCATACATCTTGCACCCTCCACAGGTCTTTCCGTGACAACAGCCTCCGCACCAAGCTCCATAGCCTTTGCGGCAAAGTTGTGTCCGTCAAAATTCTCACCCTTTAGTGCAATAAAAAGCGAGCCTGGCTTTATTGTTCTCGTATCGGTGGAGATATCGGAAATTTCAACGTCAGCAGGATAGCCGTAGCTTCCGTGAACCGCCGATATTATCTCCTGTAAGCTTAATTTTTCCATTTTAATTCTTATCCGCCAATTTCTCGGCAGTATCTCCTTTCCCTTATCTTATAAATATATCTTTATCGCAAAACCGCCCACAGCCACTTTGCATATCACGGGCGAACACTGTTCACCACTACATTTTTCTCTTATCTGCCCTCAGCTTCAAGCTCTTTAAGAGCGTCCGCAACGACTTCTCTCTCGTCAAAATGTATCTTCACACCACCTGCAAGTATCTGATAATCCTCATGACCCTTGCCGGCAAGCACGATGATATCGTCCTTTTCCGCATGATGTATAGCCCAGTGGATAGCCTCACGCCTGTCAACGATAGTGATATAAGGCGTTGTCTTGCCCTCCAGACCAACCAGAACGTCGTTTATGATATCCTGCGGATCCTCATTTCTCGGGTTGTCGGAAGTAACGATAAGAAAATCAGCATTGTCAGCCGCAGCCGCAGCCATAAGACTTCTCTTTGAAGCGTCTCTGTTTCCGCCACAGCCGAAAAGACATTTTACCTTTCCGCTTGCACTGTTCTTTATAGCCGAAAGCACGTTCACAAGTGCGTCAGGAGTGTGAGCATAGTCGCATATAACAGTGAAATCTCTGCCCGTCGGAACTATCTCCGCTCTTCCTCTTACGCCCTGCATAGTACCCAAAGCTCTGATAGTCTTGTCAACGTCAAATCCAAGGGTCTCACAGCAGGCTATAACAGCCAGTGAGTTTGAAACGTTGAAAAGTCCGGGCATATTGAATGAAACATTGTGCTTTATCTTTCCGTCAGTGAAAACATACTTCACACCGCTTGCTGAAAGCAGGATATCCTCTGCTCTGAAATCAGCCTTTGTACAGCATGAATAAGTTTTCGCAGGACAGCTTATCTCTTTGAGATACCTTCTGCCGTATTCATCGTCTATATTGATGATTGCGTTGTCAGATATAGTGAAAAGTATCTTCTTAGCCTGATAGTAGTTCTCCATAGTGCCGTGAACGTCAAGATGATCCTGCGTCAGGTTAGTGAAAACGCCTACCTTATAATGACAGCCTGAAAGTCTTTTCTGCTCCAAGCCCTGCGAGGAAGCTTCCATAACAACATAGTCGCACTTTTCGTCAGCCATTTTTCTGAAAAGCTCATAAAGGTCATAAGGCTCAGGAGTCGTTCTTGCAGTAGGATAAACGTCGTCGCCTATCTCGTTCTGACAAGTGCCGATAAGACCAACCTTACAGCCGAATGAAGAAAGCACCTTCTTTATAACAGTTGTGATAGTCGTCTTTCCGTTAGTGCCTGTTACACCGATAAGAGTAAGCTCCTTTTCAGGGTGACCGAAAAATGCCGCACACAGCAGAGGGAAAGCCTCTCTTGTGTTCTCCACGATTATCTGACAGTCAAGCCCCAGATCTCTTTCGCAGACTACAACTGTACAGCCCTTTTCTATCATGTCCTTAGCAGCGTCATGTCCGTCAAAGGTCTTTCCTTTTATGCACACGAACATCGAGCCTGCCTTGACAGCCTTTCTTGTGTCGCTTGTGACGTCGCTTATCTCCATATCAGGCAGAGAAGTTTTCGCAACGTCCTTTATGATATCATATAGTTTCATAATTATCATTCCTTATCATGGTTTCTTACTGTGAGCCTACCGAGGTCACTGCAAATGTTACCGACACAGCCGTTCCCATTGGAACGCTCTGTCCTGCTCCCACGCTCTGATCGGACTGTGCAACTGCACCCTCCTCCTCATAGCCTGAGCCTTCTGCCGTCAAGTTAAGACCATACATATCAAGCGTAGCCCTTGCCTGCTCCTTTGTAAGTCCTTTAAGTTCAGGCACCGTAACAGTTTCTTCCTTGGCGTTTGCTTCTGTATAAAGCACAACTGATCCGCCATGCTCTATCTTTGCGGCAACAGGCGTCTGCTTAACAACAGTGTCGCCCTCGCCCTTGACCTTGACCTCAAGTCCAAGATCTTCAAGTGTCTTTTTGGCTTCCTCAACAGTATAATACTGAACGCTAGGTACTGATACCTGCAAGTCTGCAAGCTCGCTTTCGTCATACTCAGGGAAAATTCCCACATAAGGCAGAACGTCTGAAAGCACGTTCACGCATATAGGTGCTGCCACCTGGCTTCCGTAGAATTTCTCGCCCGTCGGGTGGTCTACCATTACGAGCATTACTATCTCCGGATCGTCAGCAGGAGCAAATGCACAGTATGAAGAAACATACGTCTGACCTGTTGAGTCCTCGTCTATTTTCTGTGAAGTACCCGACTTACCGCCTATCCTGTATCCCTTTATATAGCAGTTAGAGCCAGGCTGACCTTCAACAACGCCCTCGAGTATCTCTCTCATAGAAGCGGAGGTGTCCTCAGAAATGACCTGACGTCTTACAACAGTGTCCATTTTCTTTACAATGTTGCCGTTCTCGTCAGTTATACTGTTCACTACCTGCGGTGTAACAAGATAACCGCCGTTTATAGCCGCCGAGTAAGCTGTTATCATCTGTATCGGCGTTACCTTATTTGTCTGACCGAATGAAGATGAAGCAAGCTGAACAGGGCCCATGTTGCTAAGCGGCATACTGATAGAATTTGATTCCGCAGGCAGGTCGATACCTGTCAGCTCGTTGAAACCGAACGCATTGTAATACTGACAGAACTTTTCAGAGCCAAGCTTCATGCCTATCTGAATGAATGCAGGGTTACATGAGTTTAGCATTGCCTGGGCAAAATCCTGCGAACCGTGGTCGGTAGTTGACCAGCAGTGGAAAGTCGTGTCCTCCACCTGTATCTGAGTGCCGCAGCCAAAAGTATCATTAGGAGTGATAGTCTTTTCTTCCAAAGCCGAAGCACCTGTTATGACCTTGAATACAGAACCCGGATTGTATATTTCTGAAACCGCCTTGTTCTTCCACTGAAGCGACCATGCGTCAAGCTGTTTCTGCTTGTAATCGTTTGAATCTTCATCAAGCCCCGCAAGCTCCGCCGCCGTTTTTTCATCGGAGATAGCCGCAGGCTCGTTAGGGTCATAAGGATCAGAAGTCGCCATTGCGTATATCTGACCTGTCTTAGGATTCATTATGATACCGCAGGCTCTGTCAGTAGGCTGATTTTCCTCAACAGCCTTTGCAAGCTCTTTTTCAAGGATATACTGAATGTTGGCATCGATATTCAGATTAAGATCGTCGCCGTCCTGAGCGTCATAGCTCTGCTTGTATCTGTATGGTATCTCAGTTCCGTCGCTTGCCTTTGCAGTGATTATCCTGCCGTCAATGCCACTGAGATAATCGTCATAGTAAGCTTCAAGACCATATATGCCGTTGCCCTCATAGTCCGTGTGACCAAGAACAACAGAAGCAAGAGTGTTCTGTGGATAAAGTCGCCTTGTGGTAGGGTCGCACCTTACGCCGTCAATGCCAAGCTCCGTGAGTTTATCCTCGATAGCCGTGGAAACGGTCTTTTCCACCTCTTTTTTCAGCACGATGTACTGAGTATCCGTCTTAGTGAGTTTTTCTCTCACAGTGTTAGTGTCTATTTCAAGATTGAGTGCCAAAAACTCCACAAGCTCGTCAAGACATTCGTCCCCTGATTTCGTTGCGTCAAGTCTTTGCTGATATGTAGCCTTCTTGGACGCGTCGTCCTCTTTGGCTATATATCCTTTAAGCTCCTCTATCTTCTTGTCGTTGTCATCAAGCTTTTCTTTGAGCATAAGAGGGTCTGCATAAACAGTATAGACCGTTGCGCTCTGAGAAAGCACCGTTCCGTTTGAATCATAAATAGTGCCTCTTGACGCTGAAACAGCCGTGCTTTTAAGCTGCTGAGCGTTTGCAAGGGACTGCCACTTCTTGCCGTCCTTTATAGACACCGAAAAGATGGTCGCAACCGTATATATAAGTATCGCCGCCACAGGCAGGCTCAGCCAAATATTCAGACGTTGTTTCATTCTGGCACTTGGTCTGTCGGTCATAAATATCTCCTCTCAGGACATCACCGCACATACAAAATCTTCAATAATTTAGCATGATACGGCAAATATCGTATTTTCACACATACAAATTAATAGAACAAGAAAGCTAAGCACAAATATCTTGTCCCTAACTTTCTCCATAATTATTTTATTCACTAAGCCCCGATATATTCCAGAACAGAGCTGAACCAGTGTTTTATCTTAACGAACACATTGTCGTCCTCGGCCTTTACCACCTTTGCCACCGAGTCTGACTCCACAGTTACATACTCTATCTGAGATTTATCCAGCTTTTTAAGTCCCAGTTCATTCTCAGCATACTCCTCGACCTTTGACATATTGGTCTTCTGAGCAAGCTCTGACTGTAAGCTTACATTCTCTCCCTGAAGCTGAGCAAGCTGTTCCTCCTGCCTGGTCTGCTCAGAACATAGGCTTGATATTTCGACTCTGCCGTATATCATCGTTCCAAGAACAACAGCCACCAGCAGACAAATGCCTATCACAGCTACTACCGATACGGTTTTCTGCTTTAGTGCAGGGTTTTTCTTATATTTTATGGCTCTCTGAGCCTCCGCCTCCTGAGCGTTGTCATAGGCACTGTAATCAAATGCCAAGTTATGTACCTTTGCCATTGCGGTAAAACACCTCTCACGATCCACGGGCAAGCCCGTTATTTACACATTCCCAATTTCACACAAATTTCACTCAGTCCTTGATCTTCTCGATCACCCTGAGCTTAGCACTGCGGCTTCTGTTATTCTCCGCAAGCTCCTTTTCATCAGCCTCTATAGGCTTTCTGTTCACAAGCCTTCCCCTAGGCGTTCTTCCGCATATGCACTGAGGAAAATCAGGCGGACATATACAGCCCTTGCAGAAGCTCTGAAATCTCTGCTTTACCAATCTGTCCTCCAGCGAGTGGAAAGTGATTATGCAAAGCCTGCCGCCCACGTTAAGACAATCGAACGCCTTGTCAAGAGCGATATTCAAATGTTCAAGCTCCTTATTTACCTCTATCCTGATAGCCTGAAAAGTCTTTTTGCAAGGGTTTTTCTCACGCCTTGCCTTCTGTGGAACTGCGCTTTTTATTATCTCGGCAAGCTCCATAGTTGTCTCTATCGGTTTTTGTTCTCTGTATTTTACTATCTTAGAAGCAATGCTTCTTGAAAACTTTTCTTCACCGTACTCGAAAATTATCCTCGCAAGGCTCTGATAATCATATCCGTTCACAACGTCCTTGGCGGAAAGCCCCTCCCCTGACATTCTCATGTCAAGAGGTGCGTCATTGTGATAGGAAAAACCTCTCTCCGCATTGTCAAGCTGATAAGAGGAAACGCCCAGATCCATAAGAATGCCGTCAGCACCGCTTATGCCGAGCCTTTCAAATATCTCGTCTATCTCAGAGTAATTCCCTCTCACAACAGTCGCAGGATAGCCTGCCAACCGCTCAGTCGCAGTTTTCACCGCCTCAGGATCTCTGTCTATAGCCACAAGCCTGCCGCCCTTTTCGCCGTCAAGCCTTTTAGCGATCTCTCTCGAATGTCCTGCTCCTCCGGCAGTGCCGTCGCAGTAAATGCCGTCAGGTCGAATGTTCAGACCCTCCAAGCACTCATCAAGGAGCACGGGAATGTGGTTAAATTCCATTAAAAATCAAGCCCCTCCAGAGCTTCCATAAGCTCGTTATCATCAATGCTGCTGTTGAAATCGTCCCAACGCTTTTTATCCCATATCTCACATCTGTCAGATACTCCGGCCACAACGATCTCTTTTTCAAGCCCTGCCACCTCTCTCAGTGACTGCGGAACAAGTATCCTGCCCTGCTTGTCAGGCTCGACCTCGCATGCCCACGCCATAAAACTTCGCTGTAAAGCTCTCGCCTTAGCCATAGGCAGACTTCTGATCTTTTCGGCTCTTTTCTCGAAATCCTCAAGGGAATAAACGAACAGACAGCCGTCTATACCTTTAGTTACAATGAACCGCTCGCCGATAAGCTCTCTGAGCTTAGTAGGAAAAGTCATTCTTCCCTTAGCGTCCATAGTCTGATTGTAAGTTCCTTTAAGCAAGCACGCCTGCAAGCCGTTCACCTCCCTTGACCGAGTTAAGCAATGAAATGCCACTTTTGAAGCACTCATCACCACTTTTTTGCACTTTTAACCACCGTACAATAATTATACACTATATTATAGAAAATTGCAACAGTAATATTTCCCAAAGTGAATTTTTGCAAGGGATTTTTCTTGGACACTTGGTCAATTTAAGAGAGATTTTAGGGGGATTTTGTAACTTTCGCCTTTTAATTTGTCACCGTCTTGTAATTTGTAAACTTTTAATTAATTTTACGTCATACAATATCTTGTGGTACTTTAAACATTTGCACCTGTATAAAGATAGCAGATATTTCCGCAAAACTCTCATACATTCACATCGTATTGACCTTATAAAGTTATTGTAACACAACATATAGTATACGTCAATAGGTTTTGCGAAAAAAAGCACAATTATTTCTGACGCTGTGACAGAAAAAGCAAGAAGGGTGATGAACGGTAGAATATAGTGTCGCAAAAAGGTTAAAATTCGGTAACAAGGAAATTTGTTTTCTAATTTAATTATTACACTTTCCGATTTTGTAAATTTTCATTGCTTAGATAAAGAAAATAAAGTTTGAAGAGGAATGGAGCATGAGAGAGGGTTTTTAACGTTAAAACAGCCAAAAATAATAGTAAAATTGCACAAAACCGCAAAATAAAGTGGCAAAAAAGGCAACTGCAAGGGTAGAAATACAATATGCAGTAAAAAAGCGGACGCACCCCGGTGCGCCCGCCAAGCCTCAGTTATTTACTTGCAAAAATTCTCAATGTATCTGTCGATACACTGTGCCACGATCTCAGTAGCGTGTTCACGATCCTTAACATCATCGACCACAGTGTCCTTGTGTTCAAGTGCCTTGTATACCGAGAAGAAATGACACATCTCATCAAAAATGTGCTTAGGCAGTTCTGAAATGTCCTTATATATGTTGTATGTAGGATCATTGAGTGGAATGCAGATTATCTTCTCGTCAGCCGCACCATTGTCAAGCATGGAGATAACGCCTATAGGATAACAGTCAACCAAAGACAAAGGCGCAAGCGTTTCCGAGCAAAGTACAAGTACATCCAACGGGTCGCCGTCCTCTGCATACGTCCTAGGGATAAAACCATAGTTTGCAGGATAGTGGGTCGATGTGTAAAGTATCCTGTCCATTCTCAGAAGACCCGTGGTCTTGTCAAGCTCGTATTTTACCTTTGAGCCTTTTGGTATCTCTATTACCGCCGTGAATTTTTCCTTTGTTATCACCTTTGGTGAAATATCGTGCCAGATGTTCATGTACATTCCTCCTGTATTTTCATTCAGCTTCGTACATACCCTCAGACTTTAGATTTTCAGGTATGTCAAAAACCGTTTCGCCGTCCGCCTCAACGCATGAGATACAACCGGCGTTGTCCTCGTTTATCAAGTCCCACAGTGTTACAACTTCATCTTCGCCCACAACGTCTATCCCAAGTCTGTCAAAAAGCTTCTCAAGCTTCTTTGGATTGCGTGAGTATATCTGAAATTCCTGATAGTCTGTGAAATATATCTCCTCGTCATTCTTGTGTGAGCCAAACCCAAATCTCGATACTCCGTCATTTACAAGCACAGTGCCGTAACGCTTCATTATGGCAAGGGCGACCTCTTTCGTGCAGTTATCAAGATAATAGGTCTTGTATCCATCTCTCTCGCTGTCAGGAAGCTCCAGAAAGAAGAATATAGGCTCAGCGAGCTTCTCTATCACACCGCAGGCGACCTTCGCCATGATGTCACAACTCAGCACACCCCTTATATTATCCCCCTGAATGTGGCAACAGGACCTCAGCTTTTCCGCTCCGCCCACAGATACGCCCTGACAGAGAGTAAAATTATCTTCCATAATATCCTCCGTAAAATAGTTTTATTACCAATAGTATAAACCATTTTCGCAGATATTTCAAGTATAACCTATGAATTTACATTAAAAGTTTACGGCAGTACAGCCCTTCAGCCATACCGCCGCTAGAAACCACAAAATTCAGAAAAAGAACAGCGTTCTCACGCATATTTCGCAAACAGCCTGTTACTTGCCTCTCTGCTCAATAATGCCGATCATCTCGCCCACATCTTTCATACCCGAAACTTCGCCCATTTTGAACCTCATCTTGAACTCGTCCTCCACCGCACCGATAAGAGTGATATGCTCGATAGAGTCCCAATCCTCGATATCATCAGCCGTGGTGTTCTCGTCCACCTCCAAAGTATCATCATCAAAAACATCTCTGAAAACATCATCAAGTCTTTCAATTATCTCGTCCTTGCTAAGCATAATGCTCCTCCTTCACCTTTATAACAGTATTTTTATCCTCATACCCCTCAACTAAAAGCCGCCAAGCCGTGTTGCCCTCTTCGTCCTGAGATATCTTCTCAAAGCCGAAGCTTTCATAAAGCCCTGCCACCATTTTATTTTTCGCCGTAGGGTAATAATGCCCGTATATCTCCCTTATGCCACGCTTTTTCGCCTGTGCCACAAGACTATCCAGCATAGCAAGCTCCATATCCCTTTTCAGCACACGGCATGACATCAGCCAAAGCTCGATATCAAGCCTGCCCTTGTCCTCGCTGTCTGTCTTTCCGATAGTCACCGCCACGACGCCGTTGTCACCGAATTTGTCATAAAGCTTTCCATACAGCCTTATGTATTCATCAGAGTTATAGACCGCCTCCATTTGCTCCGCAGTGTATCTCTTTGTGGTGAGATTGAACTGATTGCTCTTGTTGGTGAGCTGAGTTATCCTTTGCAGATACAAAGGCGAAAAATCCCCTATCTCCGCCGTCATTTCAAGACTCAAAAGATAATCATGATAATCCGCAAACCTGCTCTGCGCCTTTGCACGCTGAGCGTTCGCCCTGTACATATCATTGCGTTTGAGATCGTCCTCCGACAGCGTAACAGTTTCAAAATATCCCGAACGGTCAAGCACTCTTATGTAGTCCGTGACCTCCCCTATCTCAGGCACAGCCGTTCCCCCAAGCTGTCCCCTGACTATCTCCCTCTCCGCAGGGTTATCGTCCACAAAAACAAACGCCTCAGAAAGAATGTTAAGCTCCTCCGCCGTGTCAACGATGTTTTTGTCCTTTGGCAGCCAGTTGGCTTTTATCGCCACAAAATCATCAGGCCTTAGCACGCCCTCAGGGTGGGAAAGCCCAGCCAAAGCGTTCTCTTCCTCATTTTTGGAGCATACCGTCAAAAGCACGCCCAGGTCCTTGTGCGCCTTAACATACTGCTGAAACTCAAAATAAGCCATTGCCTCAGCCGTTTCCTTGCCTATCTCGAGATTTTCCACACCGTCGTCACCAACGATGCCGCCCCAAAGAGTGTTGTCAAGGTCAAGAGCCAGCGCCTTTTTGTTCTTGCCAAAGATAGCCTTTATAATATTCGCCACCTGAAAAGCCAGTTCAGGTATAGCCTCGATATTTAGCGCATATTTGTAGAGATACCAATATTTCGGCTCGCTCCACTTTTCAAGCCCATATGCCGCTGACAGCCAGTTTATATCATTGAGATAAACCTCGGGCCTCTGGGATATCCTGTCATACAAAGCCGAATTGAGCCTTGTGACGAAGTTCACCTTTCCACGCCTGTCAGAAGCGTCCATGTTTCCCATAAGGCGGAAAAACGGAAGCTCAAAATTGTTCTGTATCACAGGACAGCCGAAATGCTCTTTCACTCCGTCCCAAGCCTGAGAAAGCCTGTCAAGCTCAGCGTTCAACCCCTGCTCTATCTCCTCTTCACCCGACCTAGGGGTAGGTGAAAAGCTGAGGTTTCTAAGGCTCGTGTGTATATAAACGATATCAGGTTTAAAGCTGTCAAGCTCCTCGTTTGAGAACACAGCGTCCTGCCAGAACTGTCCGTATTCCGATTGATAGAACTCACATTCAAAGCCCATGTCAAGCAAAAACAGCTCCAATACCGACACGATATCGTCCGTAGTCGAGCCGCCCAGCACAGCCACCCTCTTTTTCAGCCGCACCGCTCCGTCGCCCAAAAGCTGCCTTTTCAGTGACCTTTTCTTTTTCATTATAAACCCATTGTCAAATGGATACTCCAACTCTTTCATTCTTTTTTACCTTCTCTTAAATAACTCTCAGCCCCTATGAGCCTGTCACTTCTTCCTGCTGTACCTAAAATCGCAGTATGATGCACCCTCAGCAATAGTCCCCGTCCTAACGAGTTTCATGTTCATCATGTCCGCCAGCACAAAATCCATTCTGCATATGTAAGCCGCCAGCTCAGGACACCCCTCGTCCTTACAAAGCTTGCACGCCCCACATTCGTGATAATCATACCCAAGGTCATATTCACCATTGCCCGGCAGAATATCCACCACCCAATCGTTCTCATATAACCTCTTGTGGCTGTCTTCCGACCATTTCAAACGCCCTGGCATCTTCTTAGGGTCAAGATAACTGTCCACATCACCCATGACCTTGTGAAAAAGCTTTGAAGCGCAAAGCCCGTCACGGAATATCTCAAAATTCTCCTGCGCAGACTTCCCTGTGCTCCTGTTCATGGCAATGTAATAGCTCGCCATAATGTACGAACTCAAAAGCTTTGACTTACCAATATCCTTAGCCCTCGCAACTATCTTCCCATGTTCTTCCTCTATCTTCTTAGCCACCTCTTTAGGAAATCCTCTCCTTTTAAGCTCCGCCTTTACCACACTGTGATAAAAGTGAAATATCATCTTCACACTAAACGTATTTTCCATATTTTCACCTTTCTATCCGTTAAACAACGCCAACTCTATTCCCGATTATCCATATTGTAAATAACGCAAGCAAACCCGGTTATCACCGCAAACAGTATCGCACCGCCCATTTCCTCCTGCAATGCCGCCCCGACAAAATAGCCAGCCATAGCCGCAAAAAACATGATAACAACAGCCGCCACCGTCCTAAATTTTTTCATAACGCTCAACCTCCAGCCTATCACATATTATCCAAAGCCATACGGCAAACCTCGTCCGTTAGCTTCACCTTACCCAAACCTACAGCACACAAACCACAAACCAGTACACATAAGGTACCAGCGTCATAATGATATCATAAACTGCAAGAATTTTTCCCGACAGAGCATGACCATTCGCCATACCCTTTTTCCAAACCAACAAACTGTACAGCACGCTCACCGCAATATGTATCAAACCACAAGCAAAAATTATCCAATGAAAAACATCGTCCTGAAACTTCCCCTCACTGCCTGTCAGCTCAAAGCTAATGATTACCACCCAGCCCAAAAGGTCATTTCCCAGGCCACTGATAACATGAGCCGCTATAGCCAAAAATTTCCTCATAAGCATACTCCCTATGCCAAAAGCATCTATTTTTTTTATTTTCTGATAACTCACATTTTATCATCACCCTGCACAAGATTCGCCCCACAAATTTGTGCAAACAAATGATTTATATTTTAATTTGGCAACATTTCTGCAATTGTTGCATTTTTTATGCAACAAAAAGGGTGTTTTCTGTGTATAAGTAGAAAGCGTTTTGATACTTGCGGGCACGTACAAGCCCTGCGACTTAGTGAAACCGAGGTGCGTTTCTGGAACAGGCTGTAGAGTACTTGTGTCAAAGCGTGGGTGTGCATTGCGGTATTTTGTGTATACGCAACCAAGGGCTTAATACCCAATGTCGCACCCCGAACGCAACTTGAAAATTGAATATAAATACAGCTAAAACACGAAACCTATGGCAACGCATTTGTAGGGGACGGCGCCCCCGACGTCCCGCTCGGAGGTGTAATGCTGTGATTGTTGTATCTTTGATGCCAAATTATTTTCGAGGTACATTATTGTGATATTCCCCGATAATTCAATGGGCAAGAAATAGTGGGCTGTCGAGGGCGCCAGCCCCTACATATATTTGGGATAGTTTATTCCTTCGCAAAATCGCTTCGCTCTTTGCGTATCTACGTTTTGCTATGGGATAGAAAAGCGGTGCAGATTTAATTCTCCGATATCACTTTCATCTAATATCTGACTTCTATATGCTATTTTTTCATTAAATCTGCACCTTGTCGGCTTGCGCCGAATGAGGCTCTGCCTCATACTCCGCTAGGGGCTTTGCCCCTAGACCCCACAAGCCCTCTAGCGCCGGGCTTGAGCGTGCGCTTTATCTCTCGCTTCGCTCGGTGCTTGGGGGCAGCTTTGCTCATTCCTCACTCCTCACTTAATCCACTCCTCACTCCTCACTCCTCACTTAATCCACTCCTCACTTAGCTCTACTGTATCCTAATATTATTCAAACAATCCACCTTACTAGGCGTTGAACAGCTCGTCAACGATATTGCAAACAGCAGGTCTGTGCAACCCACTTCTTTACAAAAATCAATAGCGTTTATATCAAAATATCTGAAATCACAAACATAGATTTTTGAGAAGCCATGGGTGAAAAATGGTATCAGAGCATTTCCAAAGCTGTCTTTGAACACCACAAGCACTCTGCCATTGTCCACGCCCGTGTCTATCTCAGCTATCTCCTGATCCACGTTGAGTATCGCAGAATAGCAGTTCACGCCCTCTGCATAGTCAAAAAACAGCGTAGACTCCACAGGGTTTTTAAACTCCGTATCATAATACTTTACCGTCAGATCATCATTATTGTCAGGCTTATAGTAAATGAACTTGTCAGGATATTTTTTCAACTCACTGTTGTAATTGCTGTAAGCATACATCGTTCCCACAAAGCCGTCTATCTCCCATTTATCGTAGGTATCAAGGTCCGGAAAATCTATTCCCGACTGATCGGCAAAAACCTGCGCCGCATAATATGCTCCCAAAGGCTGCCAGTGATGATCCGTTCTTGAGTAGATATATTCCTTTGTATGCTCAGCCAGAGCGTCATAAACATCAGTGTTGATTATTCCGTTAAGACCTGCGGCAATGTTGTCGATATTGTCTTTCTGATCTGAAACAGCGTCCTTGAGATTGTTCGGCATATAATAAGCCGCCGAAGTCGGGATAGACATATTGTATACGTTCACGCTGTCCCCAAGGTCAGCCTTCCATTTGTTTATGGTGTTCGCATACTTGTCGCCGTTCTCGAACGTGCCATAGTATGCACCCATTGCACGGACGTTTTCGCCCTTGCCGGATACTATAACATCACCCTCCCACTGACCGTCGTCAAGATTGTCAGGCACGTCAACTACCTTTTCGCTTTCCGTTGTTTTTTTCGTAGTTATGCTTGTGTCGGTGGTCTTTGTATCCGCAGTGGTGGTGGTCCTCGAACCTGTAAAAGCCGTTACCGTTGTTGTTTTTGCTATCTTATCCTGATCCAGCTCTTCTTTTTCCACCGTTTTGAAATCGCCCGTTATAACAGTATCGTTGAGCTTTATTCCAAGCATATTCGTGAAATCAGAGCAGAAAGATTTAAGCTTTTCTCTGTTTGGAACAGTGTCGGTAAAATATTCGGTTATTCCGCTTGTGAAGTCACCGTCAAAATATGATGACAGCGAAAATTTCGGAAAAGTCGCAAGGTTTCTGTTTTCTGACTGTATAAAACCGCTTTCACGCTTCATCACAAGCAGTGCCGCAAACACGCCGAAAACAATAAGCAGGCAAACAACAGAATTTATAACATTAAACTCCAGCTCATGAATATTGTTTTTCTTGGCCTTTTCACGTTCCTCACGACGTTTTTTTGCCTTTTCGATGCCTTTCCTGTAAGCTTCCTCTGCCTTAGCGTCGCTTTCTTCTTTTTCCACAGGATCAGGTTTCGGCTCAGATTTAGGCTCAGCCTTTTTTTCAGCTTTCCTGACAGGCTCCTGCTCTTTCTGAACAGGCACTCTGACATTTATTGTCGCCTCTACCCTGCTGGGCTTCTGAGCGTTCTCAGGCTTTTTCTCAGGGCTTCTCTTGTCGATTATCTCGACCCTTTTTCCTGCGATAACAGGGCCTTTATCCTGTGCCGCTGCGTCATATTCCCTATAATAGCTGTCAGGTATCTTCAGCACGAAATTCTTCTTATTCGGCAGCTTTTTCACAGTTCCGTCTGCTGAAACTGCCACAGATATCTCTTTTTTAGTGCCGTTTATGTGATTTTTCTCTTTGGAAAATGGTATAATGACCTCATTATCAGAAGCCTTTTCCTCAGCATTTTTCTCCTGAGCTTTTTGTACAGACTGAGAATTTTCAACTTTTTCGGCTTTTTTCTCAACTTTTTTCAATGCTTCTTCATTATCATCATCAGTATTTAGCCATACGCTTTTCTTTGGCTTCAAAACAGGCTCGTCCGTCCAAATGCTGTGGCTGAGAGCCTTGTTTTTTCTGACTATCTTTTCCACTATCTCGTCATGGACAGTGGAGCTTTTCTCCGTTTCGTCAACTTTTGCCATGCTGACAGCTTCAGGCTTTTTCTTTTCCTCGCCTATAGGCTTTCCACCGAAAGTAACGCTGTCAAGATACTCTGTATAGGCTTCTGAAAGAGCCTTTGTATCAGGCAGTTTGAAGTCCTTTTCAAAATCTTTATTATTTGCCATACTCTTTCACCTGCCTAAAATCTGAAATACAAGAACGGATTGTTTGTTGTGTTCACAAGCAGAACGCTTGAGAGAACAAGTATCGCCGCATTGCATAGGATACCTGCTGACTGCATAAAATAGGCTGTACCCTTTGCAGAGAGCGCCTTTTCTTTGATCTTTGGTATAACAGGCATTGTGAAAAGCACTGCCGCTGCAAAAAGCCAGATATTGTTCATGAAAAGGTGCTGTGTAACTGTGTCGGTCAGCTTGTTTCCATTTGCTCCAACAAGGGCCTTGAAGAACGTACCCAGAGAGCCGAGGTTCTCAAAATAGAATATTCCGAAGCCTATGAAAATAACAAGCTTTGTATAGATATGTGCAAGGGGTACGGGCATTTTCTTCATGCGCTTTTTGCCTATGAGCATTTCAAAGAATATGAACATTCCATAGTAAAGTCCCCAGAAAACAAAGTTCCAGCTTGCGCCGTGCCAAAGTCCTGTGCAGAACCATACAAGGAAAAGTCCTCCGTATTTTCTTCTTTTGCCGAAGATAGGGAGATAAAGCACATAATCTCTGAAAAATGAGCTAAGGGAGATATGCCACCTCTGCCAGAACTCTGAGATAGTTTTGCAGATAAAAGGATATTTAAAGTTCTCATCAAAGTGGAAGCCGAATATCCTGCCAAGACCGATAGCGATATCTGAATAGCCTGAGAAGTCAAAATAATACCACAGACCCACAAGAATTGCGCCAAGCCATGTGCCTGCCACAGAGAGGGTCTTTATATTTTCATAGCCGTTTGAAGCAGAGCCGAAAAGGGCTGTTACAATGGTGCTGAGATTATTTGCGATTATGACCTTTTTGCCAAGTCCGAGGATTATCCTTGAAAAGCCGTCGGAAATATCCTTTGCGGTGGTCTTTCTTTCGTTTATCTCCTCGCCGATAACGGAATATCTTACGATAGGTCCTGCAACGAGCTGTGGGAACATTGATACATACAAAAGAAATCTACCGAAATTTCTCTGGGGTTTGACCTTGCCCCAATAGCAATCGACGGTATAGGAAATAGTCTGGAACGTATAGAAAGAGATACCGATAGGCAGGACGATATTAGGCACAGGTATCCCCAAGCCAAACCAATTGTTTAGATTTTCCACAAAGAAAGCCGTATACTTGAAACCGAACAGCACTCCGAGATTAAAGACAAGCGACCATGCAAGTGCCGCTTTTGCCTGCCAGCCCTCGGGGTGTTTTTCTATCACCCGACCATTTATGTAGTCCACAAGGGAGGAAACTATGAGGATACTCACCCAGACAGGCTCGCCCCATGCGTAAAAGATAAGTGAAAATACCACCAGCACTGCATTTCTTATGGCTGTACTGCGTGTGATAAAATAGCATATCAGGCACACAGGCAGGAAGAAATACAAGAAAAAAAGATCCGCAAATACCACAACAAAACTCCTAACAAAAATTGATAAAACTGCCAAAGTCGGCTTATTCCGACAAAAGGCGATACACATTTAAGTATATCACTGAACACACTAAAAGTCAATTAAAACAGCGGTCTGCGGAAAGTTTTTCGGTTATGCACAAAAAAAGCCGCACAAATTGTACGGCTTAGAATAATATGAAAATTTATTCTTTACAAATTGAAAGGGCAAGCACAAACGGGACGTCGGATTTCTGCAAAGCAGAAATTGCACCGCTCCCCTACAATAACATTGATAGTATTTATCAATACTTTATTTTCAGGGTCTTGCCCGGAACGCTCACGCCGTCTGACAGAGTGATAGGGAGCTTTTGCTCCTCAGAGAAGCCGATAGTTTCGCCGTCTTTAAGCTCAACGCCCTCAGAAAGCACATACTCAGAGATAGAAAGCAAAAATCCAAGCAGATCGTTAGGCTGTTTTGGAGAGTCAACTATCTCCATTTCCTCATATCCGAAAAATCTCATGCCTGATGTGAAAGCGCAAAGACCTGTTTTAGCAAGATACATACCTGTGTAGATAAGAATAGGCATCGGATACTCGCCATCTTTGATAGTTTCAGCGAAGTTCACATAGAAATTCTTCTCATAAACTGTCGGGTCTTTATAGATACCGATAGCGTTATCGAGCTTGAGCAGTGAGCTTGCCACCTTTGCAAAGAGGATAGCCTGCTCAACAGCGCTTGTTTTATTCATTACAGCGAGCATAACGTGCGCCTGATGCTTAGCGACCTCGTTTGCGCCCTCTTTCCAAAGAATATTATACTTTGCCGCATTTTCAGCTTCCTTGTTAGGAACTGGGTTAGGCATAAGTGAGCAAGCGACCACCATATCGCCAACCTTGAATACCATAGCGTTGTCTTTTACATCGTCCTGCGGAACGATGTTCCAATCGTCTTTCAGAAACTTTTTAAATCTGAGCCAATCCATGTTAGCGTCTGTGTAGAGAACGAAGCCTGCAAGGACGTTGCCTTCCTTCTTATCGTCCTTGGTTTCCTGAACGTTTTTGTTTTCTTCTGACATTTTGTTACCTCCATAAGATAAAGTCTGTTGAGGTCATTATAGCACACTTGGGGAGAAAATGCAACAGGGGGAGGTAAATGAGGAATGAGGAGTGAGGAATGAGGAATTATGGTATCGCCTGCGGCGATGATTTTTTTGTCCTTTCTTTATCACCCTTCCCCTAAATAATTTGTATACCATGTACCTGCACAAAAACGCCGTTCCGACTTCTCGTCAGAACGGCGTGGTTATTATTCTGTTACCGCTGTTTCCTCAGCCTGCTGTGTTTCAGGCTCGTTGAAAGGCAGTTTCACTGTTATGGTAGTTCCCTTTTCAAGCTCGCTTTCAAGGGATATCTCACCGCTGTGATATGCGACTATATGCTTTACTATGGAAAGACCTAAGCCTGTGCCTCCTATCTTCTTGGAACGGCTTTTATCAACTCGGTAAAAACGTTCAAAGATTCGGCTCTGATGTTCGTCGGATATGCCAATGCCTGTGTCGCTGAACACTGCAAAAGCTTTGCCGTCCTCTATGCCGACCGTTACTTTCAGGCTTCCGCCCTCATGGTTATACTTTATGGCGTTGTCCATTAGATTTAAAAACAGTTCTGTGATATAGCTTTGATTGCCGTATATCTGAACAGGTTCGCCCTCAATGGTCATTGTGACCTCTCTATTATCTGCCTTGTGACGGAGTATCTCCTCTACGTCATGGGCGGTTTTCAGCAGGTCTATCTTATCGTTTAAAACGTGTTCCTGCTCCTCTATCTGGGAAAGCCTGATAATATCGTTTATAAGATACAAAAGTCTTTCACTTTCACGATATATCATACCGCCGTATTTCTTCACGTCCTCTTCCTTGGTGAAAATGCCGTTTTCAAGAAGTTCGCCAAAGCCTTTTATGGTGGTAAGCGGAGTTTTAAGCTCGTGAGATACGTTGGCTGAGAAGTCACGGCGTATCTGCTCGCTTTGTATCTCCTCTGTTACGTCAACAAAGAAGATTATGATACCAAAATCAAGGGTATTTTCGCTGTAGACCTTATTTGCAAAGGTACGGTAAAAACGGCTTTTTTCTGTGATGATACCTTTTGCTGCACCGCTTTCCTTGGCTTCTTCAAGCAGACCTATTATCTGCTGATCGTTGGTCATATGGTTTATCTTGGTATGCTCCGTAGGATCAAAGCTGTTGCCGAGAATTTTCAAGGCGCTCTTATTTACAGAAAGCACTGTCATGTCCTCGTCAAGAAGTATCATGCCCTCAACCATATTTTCAGTGATAAGTGATATTTTTTCTCTCTCTGCCTTTATTTTATTCATGTTCTTATGTATTCGTCCCATAAGAACGTCCGCATTTTTTATGATAGGTTCAAGTTCTTCATAAGGCGTTTCAAACTGACCGATATTCTCGTTCCTCAGGTCAAGCTGTTTTACAAGGGAATTTATCGGCTTTATCATGCTTTCTGAAAGCTTTATGGAGATTATGGTGGTGATAAAGATTATTCCTCCTGCGAACACCACCAGCATTGGTATCACTGCAAGGAACACCCCTGCAAGGTTTTCCTTATCTGTAGAAAATCTCAGCACGCCGCCGTCATATTTTATGGCATAATAATATGTAGTATATCCAAGGGTTTTGGAAAATCTTGTGAATTCGCCCTCGTCATTTGCCATAGCCTCTTTGAACTCTTCACGGTCGGAGTGGTTTTCCATTTTGGCGGGATCTGCTTCAGAGTCATATTTTACATTGCCCTGTGCGTCGATAAAGGTGACACGGACATCATATTCTACTGATCTTTCCAAAATATCAGCCATTTCTGAGGGTTTATTGTTTCCTGCGGCAACGAGCTTTGCAGCGGATTTAAGCTCATTTTTAGTGAAACGCTGATAGGTAGAATATCCAAGAGAGCCTGCTACTAAAAGGAAAAACAGCACTGTACATGAAACAAGTATCGTCATAACTTTATAGAGTTTTTTCTGCATATGCTGTTCCTCCTTATCTGAAAATTTTTATATTTTGTAGCCTATGCCACGGACTGTTTTGATAAGATCCGTACAGCCTGCGGCTTCAAGCTTTTGTCTGAGGGTTTTTATGTGCATATCAACAGTTCTTGTTTCCCCTGCAAACTCATAGCCCCAGACCATTTCCATAAGCTTATCACGGCTCACGGCTATGGACTTATGGCGCATAAGATACATCAAAAGCTCAAATTCCTTATAGGTCAAAACGACCTCCTGACCGTTATATGTACAGATACGTCTTGAAGCGTCAAGGGATACGCCCTGTTCTTCTATTACGTCAGCTTCGGCATTCTGCTTGCCTGCACGTCTTAAAACGGCTTTTATTCTTGAAAGCAGTTCCATTACGCCGAACGGCTTTGTTATATAGTCGTCTGCGCCCATTTCAAGACCTGACACCTTATCAAGCTCGCTTGATTTTGCGGTAAGCATTATAACAGGAACGTCCTGAGTGTGGCTGTCTTTTTTGAGCTTTGAAAGTATGGAATATCCGTCCTCGTCAGGAAGCATTATATCAAGAAGCACCAGCGAAGGCTCTTTGTTTCTTATCTCTTCATAAAACGGTTTTGCTTTTGGAAATGCTTTCACCTCATATCCGCCTGATCTAAGTGCGCAGGATATAAGCTCTCTTATTCCGTCATCGTCTTCTACACAATATATAAGTGCCATAGATCTTACCCCTTTTCGTTAAAACTCTTTAGCAGGCAGAGCGTATTTCTCGCTGTAGCGTTTGACCTGTCCGTCAAAGCCCTCGCCTGAATTTTTAAGCATCTGAACATACTCGTGGACGTCAAAGCTTTCGTCGTTTTCCTGTATAAGACAGACCGCTATATTTGAGCAATGGTCTGAAACTCTTTCCAAATTTGTGAGCAGATCGGAGAACACAAAGCCCATTTCTATGGTACACTCGCCTGTCTGAAGTCTTTTTACATGGCGGTTTTTAAGCTTTGTTCTTATCTTATCCACCACTTCCTCAAGCGGCTCAACTCTTGTGGCAAGCTCCAGATCGTGCTTTTCAAAGGCTTCCATGGCGATATCCAAAACATCTCTTACGGCACTGCACATGACTTTTACTTCGGCTGTTGCCTGTGATGTGAAATTCAGATCCTTCTGCTGTTTTTCCTCGGCAACGGACACCATGTTCATGGCGTGGTCGGAGATACGCTCAAAGTCGCCTATAACATGAAGTATAGTTGAAACTGACTGAGAATCCTTTGCAGAAAGATCTCGGCTTGAAAGCTTTACAAGATATGTGCCGAGTCTATCCTCATAGAGGTCGACGGCTGCTTCATTTGCGGCTATCTGCTCTGCCTTTTCCTTATCGTACTTATCGACGCAGATGCTCATTGCCATGTCTATGCTTTCTTTTGCTATCTCGCCCATGCGGTTTGTAAGCTCTCTGCACTTTTCAACTGCAAAAGACGGTGACTGGAGAAATCTTTCGTCAAGAAGCTTGAACTGCTCTTCGATATTGTCCTTATTTCCCTCCCCCTCTTTGTCTTTGACAGTGAGGTAGGCAAGCTTTTCAAGGACTTTGATAAATGGCAGAAGTATGATAGATGTTGACAGGTTGAATATAGTATGCACAATAGCTATCTCCTTTGCGCCCACAACTCCGTCAACGAACGAGAAGCCGATAAAGGCATTGAGCAGATAGAAAACTGTAAGGAAAAGCAGTGTTCCTATTATATTAAAATAGAGGTGGACAACTGCAACACGCTTTGCGTTTTTGCTTGTGCCTATTGATGAAAGCAGTGCTGTTACGCAAGTTCCTATATTCTGTCCTAAAATTATAGGAAGCGCTGAGCCGAAGGTTATTGCACCTGTGGCTGAGAGAGCCTGAAGGATACCAACGGAAGCAGATGAGGACTGAATGATAGCGGTAAGAAGTGCGCCTGCAAGAACGCCCAGAATAGGGTTTTTGAACCAGAGAAGCACTTCTGCGAACTCAGGAACGTCTTTAAGAGGTGCGACTGCACCGCTCATTGAGTCCATTCCGAACATGAGCACTGCAAAGCCTACAAGTATAGATGCGATATCCTTTTTCTTATCGTTTTTGGAGAACGTCAGCATTGCAACGCCTATTATCGCAAGGATAGGCGAGAACGAGGACGGCTTGAGCATATTGATAATAAAGCTGTCGCCGTTAAGTCCTGACAAAGACAATATCCACGCTGTTACGGTAGTACCGATATTTGCGCCCATTATAACGCCTATGGCGGAATGGAGCTTCATGATGCCTGCGTTTACAAAGCCCACCAGCATTACTGTAGTGGCTGAGGAGGACTGAATGACCGCTGTTACAGAAAGTCCAAGCAACATTGCCTTGATAGGGTTTGAGGTGAGCCTTTCAAATATTTTTTCAAGCTTTCCTCCTGCGAGTTTTTCCAGCCCGTTACCCATTACATTCATTCCGTAAAGGAACATTGCAAGACCGCCTATAAGGGTCAGAACATTAAAAATCGTCATACTGACACTCCCTGATAATAATTTTACACTATTGTTACAATGTTTACAATGAACATTATACAACATAATTGTAAAATAACAAATCAGGCTGAGTAAAATCTGAGTAAAATCGTACAAGAAGAGCAAAAAGGCGGTATTTCCGCCTTTTATAATGATATTTTACATGATTCTTTCTGTTTTATGGACGCCTGTTACGGAGAATACCACCCATTCTGCGATATTTACCGCATGGTCACCGATACGCTCGAAGTATTTTGCCACCATGAGGGTATCTATAGCTTTTTCACCGTTTGCTTTATCGGCTGCTATCTCGTCGATTATCTTATCCTTTGTTGTTACAAAAAGCTCGTCTATTTTATCATCTGAGCTTATGACCTTCTTTGCAAGCTCCTCGTCATTGTTCACATAGGCGTCGATAGCGTCGTTCACCATTTGTGTGGCGGCTCTTGCCATTTCACTGATGTCGCTAAGATCCCATTTCTGCTTTTTCTTTATAAGCCGGATATTCAGATCTGCAATATCTGCTGACTGATCGCCAACACGCTCGATATCGGTTATCATTTTAAGTGCAGCAGACACACGTCTGAGATCCTCGGCAAAAACAGGCTGCTGCTGCAAGAGCAGGTTAAGACAGATCCTCTCTACCTCACGCTCCGCCTCGTTTATCTTGGCGTCAAACTCCACCGTTTCACGGGCAAGCTTTGTATTCTGCTCTTCAAGAGATTTTATTGACATTGCGATTATCTGCTCTGTCATTGCTGCCATAGAAAGCAGCTTTTTGTTAAGCTCGCTGAGCTTATTGTCAAAATTCGCACGCATAGATATTTCTTCCTTTCACCTATATTTCCAAAGCGTTTATCCGAAACGTCCTGTGATATACTCGAGAGTTTTCTGTTCCTTAGGATTGGAGAAGATACGCTGAGTTTCGCCGAACTCGACTATCTCGCCATGGAGGAAAAAGGCTGTTTTATCGGATATACGGGTCGCCTGCTGCATATTATGGGTGACGATAACGATAGTGTAATTCTTTTTAAGCTCTGTGGCAAGCTCCTCTATTTTAATAGTGGAGATAGGGTCAAGAGCTGATGTAGGCTCGTCCATAAGAAGCACCTCCGGCTTTACGGCGAGTGCTCTGGCGATACAGATACGCTGCTGCTGTCCGCCTGACATACCCAGGGCTGACTTTTTAAGTCTGTCCTTTGTTTCGTCCCACACGGAAGCCTGACGGAGAGTTGTTTCGACTATCTCGTCAAGGTCGGCTTTTTTCTTTATGCCGTGAGTTCTTGGGCCGTATGCGATATTATCATATATGGACATCGGGAAGAGGTTTGGTTTCTGGAAAACCATTCCCACACGCTTTCTAAGCTCGGTTATTTCCATATCTTTATAGATATTCTCCCCGTCAAGGGTAAAATCCCCTGTTATCTTACAGCCCTCCACGAGGTCGTTCATACGGTTGAGGGATTTAAGAAGAGTGGATTTTCCGCAGCCTGAAGGACCTATGAATGCGGTTATCTCTTTTTCGGCTATGGACAAGTTTATATTTTTGAGAGCCTGAAAATCTCCATAAAAGAGATCGCAGTTTTTCACCTGCAATTTTGGCTGTGTCATTTATTAGTTTCCTCCTTTGGAAAGCTTTCTGGCAACAAGGGACGCAAGTCCGTTAAGAAGCAGAACTACTGCCAGCAGGACAACTGCTGTAGCGCTTGCTTCGTTCATATAAAGTCCCTCGTTTGAAAGTGAATACATATGGATAGAAAGGGTACGTCCTGAGTCTGTAAGGCCTGCATACTTGGCGATAGTTCCTGCGGTATAGATAAGAGCGGCTGTTTCACCGAAAATTCTTCCCATTGCAAGGATAACGCCTGAGAGGATACCGCTTATTGCAGGAGGCAGAACGATAACGAAGATAGTTCTGAGCTTTCCTGCGCCAAGTCCGTAGCTGCCCTCACGGAAACTGTCATCGACAGATTTGAGAGCCTCTTCGGTAGAACGGATTATGAGCGGAAGCACCATTATCGCCAATGTGCAAGCGCCTGAGAGCATTGAGAGCTTCCAGTTAAGGGCAAGCACAAAGAACATATTTCCGAAAAGTCCGTACACTATGGACGGGATACCTGAAAGTGTTTCTGTAGTAAGTCTTATGACTCTGACGAATTTATTGCCTTTCTTTGCATACTCAACGAGATATATTGCGCAGAATATGCCCAGAGGTGCGGCTATTGCCAGGGACACCAGAAGCATTTCAAAGGTGTTCACGATAGCGGGGAGCATTGACACGTTCTCGGTGGTATAGGTCTTTGCGAAGAGGGACGGTTTCAGATAAGGAACGCCCTTTATCACCACATAGCCCACGATAAGAACAAACACGCTTATGGTAAGCACAACTGCTATTTTGGTCAGGATATTAAACACCAATGACATGGGGTGTGTTTTATAGGTTTTCATTCTGTCTGACATTTTTATCACCCTTTATCCTTTCTGTTTGTGACAAGGTTAAAGCAAAGGTTCAGAAGAAGAATGAACACGAACAGCACAACGCCTGTTCCAATAAGGGCGTCATAGTGAAGTCCCTCGGCGTAGCTCATTTCTATTACGATATTGCCTGTAAGGGTACGGACGCTGTCCAGGAGAGAGTGTGGAATGATAGTGGAGTTTCCTGCTATCATGATGACTGCCATTGTTTCGCCTATTGCTCTGCCCACTGCGAGGATAACGCTTGCGAGTATGCCTGACTTTGCGGCAGGGAAAACGACTGTTGCCACTGCTCTTTCGTGTGTTGCGCCAAGGGCGACTGCGCCCTCATAGTAACTGTCAGGAACGGCTTTAAGTGCGCTCACGCTCATGCCCACGATAGTAGGAAGTATCATGATACCGAGGATAATGGAAACTGTAAGCACGCTGTTTCCTGTTCCGCCGAAAAGGTTTCTTATGATAGGAACTACAACTACCATGCCGAAAAAGCCGTATACAATGGACGGTATGCCTGCAAGAAGATTTATTGGAGGCATGAGCCACTTGAAAAGCTTTTTAGGACAGAACTTTGCCATAAATATCGCTGTTAAAAGTCCGATCGGCACACCGATTATTATTGCTCCTGCGGTGCAGTAGAGAGAGCCGACTATCATAGGGAAGATACCATATGAAGCAGGGACGTTTCTAGGACTCCAGTCTGTGCCGAAGAGGAAGTTTCCCACGCCTATTTTTGCGATCGCAGGACAGCCTTTAGCGAACATGAAGATACATATTACTATTACTGCCGCAACTGAAACGCAGGCGCAGAGGAAAAACAATGCTTTCATCGCTTTCTCAAGCAGGTGGGAACTTTGTTTTGCTGTTGGCTTCTGAGCGGCTGTATTCGCTGACACCGCTGTGTTTTCCGTCAACGTAATTATCACCTCTGAAAATTTTTCACTTGTTTTTTGCTCAGACAAACGGGGCGACAATTAGCTGTGCCGCCCAAAGTTTTGTCTTGTGCAAATCTTTATGGAGAATTAACTTGATAGCTTATTTGCTTTCGTCAGACCATGTTGTCTTTGAGCCTGTATAGATAGCCTTTATCTCGTCCATTGTGATATCTTCAACTGCGTTATCCTTATTTACGATAACTGCGATAGCGTCCTGAGCGATAGTTACAGACTTGATACCCTGTGAAAGCTCGTCGTCTGAGATATCTCTTGAAGCCATACCGATATCAGATGTGCCCTTGATAGCATCCTTGATACCTGTTGAGGAGTCTGACTGCTGAACGTCTACTGTTACGTTTGTGTTTGCCTTCTGATAAGACTCGGCGAGCTTTTCCATAACCGGTGTTACTGATGATGAACCGCTGACTACTACCTTACCGGAAGCGTTGTTTGAAGCGTAAGCTGCTGCGCTCTTGTCGATCTTTATGTAGCCTGCCTTTTCGATGATATCCTGACCCTCGGAGCTGAGGATATAGTTCTCAAAGTCCTGAGCGGCGTCTGACAGCCCGTCTTTAACAGCGATATTGAAAGGTCTTACTATTTTATAATCACCGCTTTCGATAGTTGCTGTTGAAGGCTCAACGCCCTCTACTTTAAGAGCCTTTACTGTATCGTTCAGTGAGCCGAATGAGATATAGCCGATAGCGTTCTTATCTCCTGACACCTGAGTAAGCACAACGTCTGTTGACTTACAGATAAGGGCGTCTTTCTTTGTGTTATCGGTCTTGTTGCCGTTAGAGTCTTTTTCCTCGATACCTGTCAGCTCGATGAATGCGCCTCTTGTTCCTGAGCCGTCCTCACGGGAGATAACTGTGATCTTATCTGAGCTTCCTCCACAGCTTGCGAGCATTGTGGCTGCAAGTGCAACTGATGTAAAGATCGCTGCCAGTTTTGATGTTCTTGTTTTCATGATATAAAACCTCTTTCTTATACTTGCCCTTTGGGCTTTTTGATTTGCACCTTTTCTCTCTGCACCCTGTGTGCAGGTCTTCATGTTATTTCTATTCAGGTGATATACTTATGATACATCAGCATTGTAAAATCAGTAACCGAAGTAAAGTAAAGTCATTGTAAGATGTTTGCAAAGGAATTTACACACAAAAAAAAGTGCGTTCTCACAAGGAAAACGCACTTTGTAAAATCGGTGATATTCTATTTAAAATCAGTAGCTCTGTACAAGTACAACTGAGCCGTCTGCCTTATTATATGCGGCGCTGTAGCCATGACCGTCTTCTGTAAAGAAGTAATAGTACATGAAGCCTGCGTCCTCAGTTCTGTATTCATATGAAGACACCTTGCCGTCTATCTGAGCTGTGATAGCGGCGACAGCCTTTGCAGAATCTCCGCTCTCGGCTGATGTAGTTGTTGTAGTTTCGTCAGGCTTTGAGTCTGCTGTAGTTGTGGTAGTTGTTGTAGTTTCTGTATCTGAGGCAGTTGTTGTGGTAGTTGTCGTTGTTTCTGTATCAGGTGCAGAAGTTTCTGTGGCTGGTGTTGAGCTTTCGTCAGCCGGCTGTGAGGTAGTGGTATTTGTGTCAGCAGAAACTGCACTGCTCTCGGTATCGACGAACACGCCTCCCTTACTGTCGTCATCAGCGGCAACAGTTGTTTTTGGCTTTGTAGTAGTAGTGGTCTTATTATTTGTTCCGCCAAAGCCGAAGATCTTATAGCCTGCAACTATAGCAAGAATGACCACCACAAGTATACCCACTGTGATAGTGGCAGTAATTGCAAAGAGCTTCTTTCTGGAAGCGTCATCGTTATCCTCTGTATCATCATCGGAATAATCGTTTTCATCGTCAGAATAACCGTCATTATCATAATTATCCTGATAATTCTCAGAGCCGTCATTATTATCATGGCTATCAGCTATTGGTGTGGAGAAAAACTCTGTAGGCTCTTCCGGCTGTTTAGGCATGGTAAAGGCTCTTGTTTTCTCTTCATACTCCTGTGCCTCCTGCTTTGTGAACACTCTTGTTCTGTCAGCATCGTCAGCAGAGGTGAAATTCTGCTCCTCCTGCTTGCTGTCTTCCGTAACAGGCGTGCTTTCGTCTATAAGCAGGTTATGGCAATACTTACAGAGTATTGCTTCTTCGGATATTTCCTTATGGCAAAAAGGACATTCCTTTGTTTTCATTTTTACTTTCCTCCCGAATATTATCTGTTAAATATAATGATAACACAAACCATTTTAAAAATCAACAGGTTTCACCAAAATATCATCAAATTATACCATTCTTTTAAAAAAGGCTCTTTTATGGACATTATTTTTTGATGTTTTCGTATGATATCACGGTATAATTTGTTGAATATCGACATTTGTATTGTTTTTAAGCAGGGCATAATTGTGCAAGTATACAAAGTGATAAAAAACCTATTGACAAAACAGGCATTGGGGAGTATAATAATTAAGCTGTCTGATGACGCAGACAAATGCTTCACAGAAACATCTATGAAGCTCAAGGCACACAAAGCTTGGAACTTTTCCGTGGCTGGAGACTTTTCCCCACCGTGTGCAACGTCAACTACGAGGCGTAACTCAGTTTGGTAGAGTGCTTGGTTTGGGACCAAGATGCCGCAGGTTCAAGTCCTGTCGCCTCGACCACTTTATTAAAAAAATGAAAACAAAATAAAAAGTGCTTGACAAGTGCTTGGAGATATGATATAATAGATATCGTCAGTTCGACAGATCAAGCAATACAAGCTGGTGTAGCTCAGTTGGTAGAGCAGCTGATTTGTAATCAGCAGGTCGGGGGTTCGAGTCCGTCCACCAGCTCCATTATTTTGTTTTCATTCATATGGGAGAATTCCCGAGTGGCCAAAGGGGGCAGACTGTAAATCTGTTGCTTCTAGCTTCGGTGGTTCGAATCCACCTTCTCCCACCAAAAAGCTCGCAGACTTCTGCGGGCTTTTTTTGTTTTATCTTGACAGGTATGACTGCGATATGATATAATCGAAAAAATCAGAATGTCATGGGGTGGTAGAGTTTATGAAAAGGCACGTTTTGATACTTTTTGCGGCTGTCATTTTCACGCTTACACTTGCCAGTTGCACGTCAAAATATGACGCTGAGGACTTTATCGGAAAGACTTCGGCGGAGATAGTTGACGAGAACGGGGATTTTGACTGCGTTATTGGCGAGGCTGATAACGGAATATACTCAAACTGCAAGTGCGGATACACCATAAAGGAAAAGAAAGCGGGGTTTTTAGGCTCGTCGGACGAGGTTTTATTTTTCATATGCTTTGATGAAAATGGGGTTGCGATAAGTTGTGCAGAAGGTGTTCGGCCTGGGGGATAGGAATATTTTTCCTTGTTTCCTGAGACGATGCCATAGTTCGGGAAGCTCAAGTGTCGGGTTCCGTTTGTGATACCTTTTGATAAGATCTATTTCTTCCTTGGTATGCTCATTGGGATGATGATGCGGTCGGCGTGATTTAACTGCAAGGGACTCCACACTTCCGTCCCAGCGTTTCAGCCAGAAATATATATATGAACGTGATTTATTGTATTTTCTGCTCGCTCGGCTCACTCCATATTTCTTTGCGTAATTCATTAAGGATTGACGAAACTTCATATCTTGTGTTATAGTTTAGATATTAGAGTGATTGTTGAACCAGGCGGTGAAGGGATAGTAACTGGCTTTCCTATTAATCGCTAATTATGAGAGGAGATTAAAATGGTAAAAGACGCATATGATATGTTCTTCAAAAATATCTCTATGCAATTTCATGACGACTCTCTTGTGAATGCTCTTGTGGAAGATGCTGAAGAACTGGCGAAATATGGAGAAAAACGGGTGGCTCTTGAAAATTTTTTGGAGAACGTTTTAGCTAATGAGGTTACGATTTCAAAAGAAGCTGTCACTTTAGCAGAAAAAGCATTCAGTGATGCTCCAAATGATTATGATATAGAGCTAATAAACGAACTGAAAAAAACCGATGTTACGTAAGGGGATGATTTGGATGCCAATGGACAAAAAAGATCAACTTGCAGAATTAATTTCAAATGCGGAAACTTCCTTTTATAATGGGCAATTACAAGAGGCGTTCAGTCTTTCTTTATCAGCTATAAAACTCGATGAGAACTGTGCAGATGCGTATCAGTATGCTGCAAATGTTTGTATGTCACTCAGCAGATACGAAGATGCAATTGAGTATTATCAAAAAGTTCAAATATATATAATGTTAATAACGCAAATCGAAATGAACTTATAGTTAGTAATATTGTAGACTCAATGTCGGATTCAGATATTATGAGCTTTTTGACCTACCAGAATGCTGGTGGAATGAACACCGATTTTACGAGTGTCAAAAGTGCGTTGAAATGGGATCCGATTTATTACAGCAGAACTGCTAATGCTAGTTATGGAATTGGTTTGGCAGCAGTTATACTCAATGATGAGGCTATGGGGTATAACTCTAAAATTATTTTTATTACTGACAGCAGTGTATCAGTTGACAGTAGATTTCTTAAGCTTGCAATTAATAACAAGATACCTATTTACTTTTTCTGTATTGGTGATTTTAATACAGCTGCATTGATAGGTTATGCACAGCTGACAGGCGGCAAGGTATACTCTGCTAAAACCGCTGCTGAAATAAATCAAAGCTGCAATGAAATAGGTCCTAAGACCTTTGTTGGAGAAACAGACACTGATGGTGACGGTTTTACAGATATTGAAGAAATGAGCGGACTTATTGTAAGCTCAAATTGCAAAATTGTTAATACCGATTATATGAAAGCTGACACGGATGATGACGGCCTTGATGACAATGAAGAAGTCGATGTTGAGCTTACGAAAGTTGAAATTCCGGGCAAACTATGAGTATAAAGATAATCCCAATATGGACTTAAATGAATTGCTTAACAATTATTTAATAAAAATGAACAACAAGCAAAGATTTTCTGATTTTATATATAATATTACAGGTTCAAATGAACGATCTGATTTGAAAATACTTGCTACATCATATATTAGACCTCCTATGGATTTTCTTTCTGCTGGTTGCGTGTATAGTTCATCTACTTGTAATTTAATAACTGAAAATATGATATATGGTTTTGCAAGTGCATTTTGCGATTATTATTTTGACTTAGCTAATTGAGGTTTAGTATGAAAAAAGTATTGGTAGTTGTCGGCATTATTATTTCTGCAGTAATTATTTCAGGCATTATTGTTGGTTTGGGTAAGAATGAAAAAACACTGTTTAATGAAAAAATTGAAACTGATAATAATGTTTTAATTTCAATCAAAGTTATTGAAAGCAATAAAGGTTGGCAACCTGATAAAACTATGATTATATCCGATGAAAATGAGCATTTGATTAGATATGCCATTGGATTTGAGGACTATACCAATTATCTGCCAAGTTATTATTTTTGCTATGATATAAATCCCAATGAATATTTGGTATGGGTTTATCAGCAAAATGGTAATGAATTTATTTACTATTTCAATACCAATACACAAGAAAAATATATGCTGGATTATAATAACATTGGCAACAGGACGGAAACTTTTTATGTTGCTGTCGATAAAGTTATAAAGTCAAATTTTTTATCTAAAATAGATTCTAAAATCAGTAATATGAATAAATGGAATAGCTATTTGTCAAACACTTAGGAGAAATCAGATAGCACAGCGATTGTTTTTCAGATGTTGAGGAACACTGGAGAACTGCCTAAAGATTATATTACTAAAGAGCAAGCTAAACAATTAGGTTGGAAAGAGGGAAAATCTCTTAACAATTTTGCACCAGGCAAAAAGTTAGGCGGCAATATATTTGAAAACAGAAATAATCTTTTACCAACCAAAGCGAATCGAGTTTGGTATGAAGCTGACGTTGGAGTAGACTATACCATGAAAAGATCCAATATTAAAAATCCAGGATATAGAATACTATATTCTAACGATGGTTTGATTTATGGCACGTTTAATCATTATAAAACTTTTTTCTATATTTGTACATATTGAGGAGATATCAAATTATGAAAGCGATTTCTTATATATATGCAGTGTTAAATGACTACATTTCTTGTGATGACTTTGTAAATTGGACGTTTGAAGCAATTGAAGAAGGCCAGATAGACGCATTTGACAGCGATATGATAGTTAAAATACAAAACTGCAATTGTGATAATAAAGGGGATATAGACAACCTAAAAAAGATGCTTGCAATGCGTTTTGAAAGCAAACTGCGTAATGCCACCCCGAACTGTCTGACAGAATGTACCGACTTTCCGCTAAAACTTATGCTCATTTACAGTAGTGCCGCAAACAAACTCTGCGTTGACTTTAACGATATCAACACGGCTTCAAAGCTTCACAAGTACCTGAGATACGCTTTTCATCTACCTTATTGGTATGGAGAAAATATGGACGCTTTTGCTGATATTCTGGATTTAAGTGACTACAAAATCATTGCCCTGTTTAATTTCACGGCACTAAAACATAAGCTTCCGGATACCGCAGAGCAGCTTTTAAGAGTTATTGACATAAATAAAAATAACGATTGTGTCATTATCTGCACATAGTTATCGGCAACAATCAAGAATTTTAGGGTCGAGCAGTAAAATGAGGAATTTATATGTATATTAAAATTATTCCAGGTAATAGAGTAGGCGAATATAAGTTGGGAATGACATATCATAAGTTGATAAAAACTATTCAATTAGAAAATATTGCGTATAAGAAGATACTATTACCAACTTGTATTAAAATTGTAACAAGCAGATTATATTGATACATCAACAAATAAAAAATATGATATAAAAAGCTTTCGCTCATATCCAAATGGTCAAACCGCTCCAAGAAAAGGCGCATTTAAATTACAAAACGCAACGGCGGATGTTACAAAAGAAATCAAGAAAGGTTATTATGTAATAATAGATACTGTTGGTTTAACAAATGAGCATTTGTTTGAACTTAAAGCTGCATTGGAAGAAATGGGATATTCTGAGTATATCTTGTGGTACTATTAATGGAGATGCTATATGTTTAGGAATTACGAAAATAAATCATTTTCTTATCTTAGTGAACCTCATTACGAATCTATTTATGTTGCAGATTGTAATTTTTTTAAAGTAAATCATAGCAATTTTGAACTATATGATTCAATGATTTTCGAAAGCCAATTGGATTATTGTACTTTTTCAACTGCTCGTATTGGTAAAAATAAATTTGGGTATTCATCATTATCTAATTGCAGTATTTGCCATACTAATTTTATAAGAAATGAGTTTAATGATATTAATCTTAGTTCTATCTCCTTTTTTGATTCATTAATATGTGGAAACAATTTTGAAAAATGCAAATTTGAATCTGTTATGTTTGAAAATGTTAATTTCGAGAATAGTTATTTTTCAGATTGTTTATTTCACGATATTACAATAAATAACTGTAAGGGATTAAAAAACGCATTTTTTGAGAACATTAATTTTGGAACAATCGAAACACCCGTAATATTATCGGATGAAAAAGCTCTTCAATATCTACTTAACTATAATATTTAGCTATTGCTATTATTTTTGCCGTACAGACTAAAATCTGTACGGCAAAAATAAAAAGGAGAACTTACATGAAATTGCAAATTATACCTGGGGAAAGTGTAGGCAAATATAAGTTGGGAATGACATATCATAAGTTGATAAAAACTATTCAATTAGAAAATATTGCGTATAAGAAGATAGTATTACCAACTTGTATTAAAATTGTAACAAAGAATATGGTGTTCAATCTAAGGCAGCAAGAGATGCTTTTGTAGAATTTTTGATGTGGAGAATTTCAAATGAATAAAAAAATATATGTTTGTATTATAATAATCCTCGCTATCCTATTGCTTATTACAGGAACATATTCTATTGTACATTATTTCTTCAACTATAATTGTACAAACTGGTTTAAAAAAAGTGTAAAAAATGATTCCTATATAATCATTGGTGAAGAAATTGGCGATACATTTTGGAATAGCGATTCTAAAGCGATTATTACTATAAAGGACAATGATAGGTATAAATTTCTGGTTTCGTTTGAAACCAGAATAGAAAATGAGGGAAATGATCTTACAGAAGAAAATTATGATATAGAATACAACGATGAATATATAAAAATAAGTCTTATCAACCATGATGGAAGTATTTGCAGCGTTTATCGATTCTATTATAGTGATTTTTCCTGATAATAAGCGGTAAATATAACGGTGGTATTCCTGGCATAATTGAATTTTGGACAATAGAAGGAAAAGTAATATATAATACATAGGAGGGATGAAAATGAGAGTATATTGTCGATGTGGAAATATGCTTACAAATCAGCTTGACCCTAACGATACGGAATATTATGTTTATTCAGACAGAGAATGGTGTGAGATACAGAAAAACGAATACATACACGTTTTGGACATTCCCTATCCTCGCTATAATGTTTGGCATTGCGAAAAATGTGGCAGAATAACTTTGTTTGATGATTCTTACAATTTAGTAAAAGTATATAAGCCGGAAGAATGAATGCAATCCAAAGCATTTATGGAAAATCAGCAGTTAAAGAGAATTATTTGGACAAAGTAGGCATTGTAATATGTAAGAACTATTTCGACGGCTTTATTGATAAGAGATGGAAATATGTTGTATTATAACAAAACTTAGTAACAAACGGTGGTGAATTTATGAGTTTAGACAAAAGATGTCCTTGGTGTGGAGAAATCATAAAAGGTCGATTTTTTCAAAGAGGCCATTATCATTGTCCCCACTGCGGTAACTATAGCAAAATATATAGATCCGGTTGGATCTATGGGTTAGGAGCTATTGTAGGATTTGCTTTTATTATCTTTTTAAAATATGTGCTTGCAATTTATAGCGTACTGATATTCTGGACGATCTACTCTATAATTTGTATTGCTTTGCCCTTGGAGATGGAAACGAAACATTTCATACCTAGGAAAAAAGGCACTGCGAATTTTACTTTGATAAAAGATTTTTCGTTGATCAAACGAAAAATCTTGTTTTCAGAAAAACGAATTTTCCCTATTTGCTTTGTAGATATAAATGATAAGCCTATTTCACATACTTTTTGTATTTCGATAGAAGATGTTAAATTTATATCATCAGAGTCTTTTGACGCTAATATAAAATCCATTCCTATATCAGATCGCAATATTGACTTCAATAAAGGAGAAAGATTTTATATGTTTTATAATAATGAAAAAGTTGCTTATTGTGAACTGAAAAGCGATATTGAATAACTTGGAAATTATATCCTTAAGCAATAATACGATCTCCATACAAATCAAGAGCTGCAATTAAAAATAGGAATCTATGCAGAAAGTAGAGAATGTGAACAGAACTGACCGTCAGAATTGAATGCTCCGAAAATAGCAATAGATATGAAGAAGTGACGATAGAGATTTAATAGAAGTTTGTTACTTATATCAAATATGGAAGATTATCTTTACACTCGTACAAATTGATGACAATATCTCAAACTTAATAATGTTCCTAAAGACAGCCGTACTCATAAAATGAAAGTCAAGGGCGGGGATTTTTTAGTCAAGCACACCAAATCTGGTGGGCTTCTCTCGCGGTGGATCGTCACGATGCTGTCACCTCCCTACCATAGTCCTATGCTGTCGAACAAATGCCGTTGTGAGATGTTTTCGGCAACTCTTATCATTACTTTGTCATAGTCTGACATAAAGCTGTCCACATCTTCCATGGCGGTGAAGCCGCTGTTGTTCAGGGCTTCTGTGAGCTTTTGTTTATCCTTGGTATAGGCTATATAGGCAGTTTGCAAGGACCTGTTATTTTGCACTGTGATAAGCTGTGAATATGGTATCTTGCTGTTTTGCAACTGCTTTTCTACGGCTTCACTCTCGCCCGAAAAGACTTTGAGGGGCTTCCCTTTTGCGGCTGTGATAAGATAGCCTTGGCAGGTGAACTTTTTCTGAGCAGACTTTATGTGAGATATCACAAAGCTTGCGTCTGTGCGGTATGAGCGTTCAAATATCTGCACGGTTTTGTTGTACCATTCTTCGTTGTTCTTTTCAACTGATTTTGATGTTACCATAGACACTTCCTTTCGTTATTCGGTCAAGCAAGGGCGGAGTGTTTTACACTCTGCCCCTGATCGACCGAACAAATCAGAGCTTTGTTACACTCCATATAACGATCTTTGCGCCGGTGTATCGTGCTTCGATTATTTTTCTCGCATCATTGGTGTTGTATGCTGACACGATCTCCTGCGTTCTGCGACCGTCAATGGAAAACTGTACATTGTATTGTGCCATAACTTTCACCTCCTTTGTCTGATATAATCATAGCACAGGCTATGTGTGCAATTTTGGACATAGGAAACGGTATTATCATATTGAGGTGAATAATATGATATACAAGGGAATATTCTGGCTTATCGAGGGTGAATTATATACAAAGAAGTTAGAGTGCGACAAATCTGGAAATGTTATTGGTGACGGCAGTGGACTTAACTCAAAGTCGGGGGATAACTTCAATCACAGGCTGACTTGGGAGGGACTGCCGAAAAACGTAACACATGGGAAAGAGTACAATTATTATCCTCGGGGCAGAGTGGAGATAAAGGGCGGCAAGGCTGTGATATATCTTAATCCTGCGCTGAACAGTGAGGAGATGTTGGCGGAGCTTACAAGGCTGTTCGGGCTTGATGAGCTTGATTTTGTGAGGGTCAAAAATGACGGAAGCAGGCACTACAGAGCGTATGCTCCATAGTGCCTGCGCTTTATTTTATCTCATAGATATCGTCATAGAGAAATCTCACGTTGCCCACAGTACGATCTAAATGGAAATGTCCGCAGAGCCACATTTCATAGACAAGCTTATTTCTTATTTTGGAAAGAAACTTTTCGTTATCATAATGCCGTTTGAAGCACTTGGCGGTGTTCAGGTCGGGGATATAGCGGTCTGTTGGTCTATACTCATAGGGGCAGGTATGGGTTACAACATAGTCCACTTTCCAGCCATACTGCTCGAGATTGAATTTTACTTTATCTTTGACCACTTTTTGAGGCTTATCGGGGATAAACTCTATGCCAAAAATATCTGACCGCCACTGTTTATTCTGCATACAAGCTCCGCCTATGGTGAGGATAGCTTTATCCTCGATAACAAATATCTCGCCGTCATTGGCATAGAGGATATTGGGATAGGCTTCTTCATAATCACCTTTGCCACTGTTCCATATTTTCTGTTTATAGCTTTCATCGTGTATCTTGCCATTTGTTATATTGAGATGCCAACGCTCTGATTCTGTATAGGTAATAGAATTCAGTGCGTCAAATTCTCCTCGGACGCAGAGAAAATTTGTTGGGATAGCCGCAAGCTGTTTTTTCAGGCTTGTGGCAAACATTTCATATGTGCTTGATAGTCCGGTATCTCCGAGGAGGATAACTGTATCGCTTTTACTAAGCTTCTTATCCTCATGGAGCTTTTTTATTTTTGAAAGATCTCCGTGGAGGTCGCCAACTACATATATCATCTTTTACGCTCCTCACATAGTCTAAGTCTGGTGATAAGGTTCATTGGAAGTTCTTTAAGGCTGGGGGCGTATTTTCTCATAAAGAAAGCGTCCTCTATATTATAGGCTACATCGTCCTGATCGCAATCGAACTCCTCATCGTCACAGTAAATACAGTACATATCCACATCAGGCAGGTATGTTTCTATGAACGAAAAGAGTATGCCCTCTCGGTGGGAAAGAATATATTCAAGCTTCTTTCGGGTGTTTCCGCCAATGGTGAAATGGTGATAAGATTCACCTACATGGTCGCCTGCAGGGAAGCTTGAAACATACACATCTTTATAAAAAACTGCTATATGCCAATATCTGTTCATTTCATCATCATATTTTCTGTCGGGGTTGCCTTCCTCATACCTTACAGCTCTGTTATAAAGCTCTTCTATTTCTTCAAGCATTTCTTCGGTGGTGAAATATTTTATTTTTGCAGGGTTGTTGCCTCCCTCAGGAAAACACTTGCCTATATCAAGCTTGCCCTCCTTATAGCTTTTGATATGATAGCCTTTTGGTATTTTCCAATCCTCGTGGCCTTTGAATATTATTTCGGTCACTTCTCCTGTTTTGCCTGTATTAAGTCCTATGTCCCAGCCATTTTCAAGGGTCTTTATGGTGGTAGGGAGAACGAGTTTTTTAAGGCTTTTGCAGTTGTCAAAGGCATTACACTCTATTTTCTCAACGCCCTCGCTTATCTCGATATTTTTTAAATTGATGCAGTTGTCAAATGTATAGCTTGTGATCTCTCTGATACAAGGGGGAACTGTTATGCTTTCAAGGCTCGGACAATCGTCAAACCACGCATCCATTTTGGATATTTTGTCACTGTTCATGGTAACTTTTTCAAGAAATTCATTATGGGCAAATGCAAAACGGTCGATACGCTCAACGTTCGGTGGGATAACTATTTCTGAGATATTAGTGTTTGAGAAGCTTTCCTCGCCGATAGCTTGAAGAGAATTTGGTAATATCACCTCGTCAACAGGCATATGCTCAAAAGCATTATCGCATATAAACGTAACGCCCTCGGGTATTCTTGCAATAAAATCTTCATATGGGTCTTTTCGGTTAAGGATATAATCTGCGTAAAGCTCTTTGGCATTATATCCAGTAAAAACATATCTTTCGCCGCCATACTGCTCATTGGCACTTATTACGCCATACTCTACGAAGTGTTGTGCTGTTGGCTTCGTGGCAAAGGCAGAAAGGTCTATAGGCTCGTGGGAGTAGCAGCAGTCGATCTTTATATCAGGGTTTGAGAGTATAGTCAAGTCAAGGTGTTCGTCTTCATCAAAGCTCTCTGAACGTGCAAAAGCGTCTCTGCCGATATATTTTACGCTCCTCGGTATTTCGATACTGTATATGCTGTTAGGGTCAGGCAGACTTATGCAGTTATAGAAAGCACGGTCGCCTATATATTCTATAAGGTCATACTCAAACTCGACATTGTAGAGGGATACGCAATCCTCAAAGGCGCTGTTGCCTATATATCTGACCTGTTCAGGAAAACGCACCTCTCGCAGGCTGCAGTTTTTAAAGGCGTTATCCTCGATAACTTCTAGGGACGCAGGGAATATTACATTGTCGATATCCATATTTTCAAAGGCGCTTTTTCCTATCGTTGTAAAGCCCTCCGGTATCATAAATACTTGATAGCCCGAGTTATAGGAAGTCTTTATCTGATGAGCCACCATTCTTTTTGCCATATCCTGTGTAAAAATTTTTGCCATAAAAAATTATCCTTTCTTTATCTGTTAAATCCTATATGCTTTGGCTCTTCTTCGAGGGTATCGTCCTCGGAGAGGTCAAAGTCACGGGCTTTTAGGGTCACGATATCGTCCATTGTCATGGTACTGAAATTCTGCCTTGTGAGCCTGAGTGCCTGACCAAACAGTGCTCCCTCTATAAGATTTCTTGCAAATCTGCCGTTGCCGAAATTCGGCTTCTTGCAGACCCTTTCAAGAAAAGGCAGGAGCGTTTCATCAACGTCGTCGGCAAGCTTATGTTCATTGTTTTTAGCCATAAGATGGACGATACTAAGAAGATCCTCGGCGGTATAGTCCTCAAAATTGACATGGAACGCAATTCTTGATCTCAGGCCAGGGTTGCGGTCGAGGAAGTCGTTCATTTCCTTTGGATAGCCTGCGAAAATGACTACCATATCGTCACGGTTGTTCTCCATTTCCTGCACGATAGTGTTTATGGCTTCGTCGCCATAAGAGCCAGAGCGGTCATCGCAAAGGGAATAGGCTTCGTCGATAAAAAGCACTGAGCCTTTAGCTTTCTTGAACATATTCTTCACCTGAACGGCTGTCCAGCCAACATATTTTCCAACAAGGTCGGAACGTCCGCACTCGATAAGGTCGCCTTTAGAAAGCACGCCATTTTCTTTGAGTATTCTTGCAAACAGCCTTGCAACTGTGGTCTTTGCTGTGCCGGGGTTGCCTGTGAACACCATATGCATGGCTGTTCGGCTTTCTTTCATGCCCTTATCGGCAAAAATTTTCTGCGCCTTTGAATATGTTATCGCCTTTTCGATAACGCTCTTGGCGGAATCAAGTCCGATAAGCTCCTGAAGCTCGCTGTAGGCAGAGCCTTTTATCTCCTTGGCTTCTTCCCTGTCATAGAGCTTTTTGAAGTTTGAATACTGGGGATAGATTTTTGTTTTCAGGACATTTGAATACCAAGTATCGTACATACCCATAAGCTCGCTTGCTCTATATGGGGTATCCTTTGCGCACAGGGAAAGGAGGTCTTTATCGCAGGAGGTATTCTCTTCTCTGCAAAGCTTTCTGAGATATTTATGTGCGGCTTCGTTTTCTACAGTATCGTCCGCAAGCTTCACGAATGTGATAGCGCCGAGCTTTTCTTCCACAGCGTCAGGGAGAGAAGGTCCGTCATTTGAAAAGGTAAAAACAAACTGTATCTCGTTTTTGTAGGCATTGATGAGGTCAAAGAGGATATCGGGGATAGTTTCATCGGCTGTACAATTATCGCTGTTCGTACACTTTAAACCACAACAATTCATTATGATGGTAGAGCCGCTGCAGACACGGAACAGTTCACGGATATCTGAGCTTCGGGCTGATAAATTATAAAGGTCGAGGACGGTATATCTTGCACAGCCTAGTCTGTTATTTGAATACAGGGAGCTTACAAGGGTATCGGCAAGACTATGGGCATTATCGCTTTGGATCAAATAATGTACCGGTATGCCTTTTGTCACACCGACGCTGTTCTTTCTGAATATTCTTTTAAGCTCAGGCTCAAAGGTTTCTGAGCAGAGATATTTTTTTGCTACGGCGAGAGCGTCTTTTTTATCAATGGACTTTGTTATATTTTCACTTATGTACGATCTTCTATAGTTACTGAACAGATCGTCCAGTTCATAGTCATTCAGCAGGTCTTCATCGAACTTGAAATTATCATGATAGCCGTTGGGGATCATTCTTTTGAACGTTTCCACTGTTATTTCCTCGAAGCTTATATCCACGCACTCAAGCTTTATAAATGAAAAGAAGTTCTTTACATAGGCTTTCACGTCGGCTTCAACGTCTGTCATCATTACCCCTATGGTCGCCTGATCTTTTACGGCGCTTGATATAAAGGCACAGTTTCTGTTGGACATGGTGCGTGCCATTTCATTGAACTCGTTTATAAGCTGGTTTTTCTCATCAAAAAATGTATCGTACTCTTCTTCATTATCTCTTGTTCTTCTGATAATAGACTCTTCAAGTATACATCTTGCTCTGTAACAACGCATAAAAATCCGCCTCCGTGGTCTTTTCTCATTCTTGTTTTTCGTCTGTATCTGCATTATAGCACCCGGAATGTTCAAAAATGTGGACATAGCGGAAGTTTTTAATATCCGAAATTTTACCCATGGTGGGTGATATGATAAGAGCAACACAAAAAGAAAGGACTTGATACAATGGATAAGAGCAAGATATACACCGCAGAAATGGCGGCGAGGGCTATGGCAGATCAGATACTCAGAGGGAACAGATATGCGGAGAGGTTTCACATTGAAGTCCCTGAGGGCATAGAGAGGATAGATGACTATGCTTTTGACAATCTTTTTGTTATGAACATAAGTCTGCCGTCGACCCTAAGAGAGATAGGCGATTATGCGTTCAGGAACACGCCGTTTCACAACCTTATTTGTCCTCATGAACTCAGGTCTATTGGCAAGGGTGCATTCTGGCGCTGTGAATATATAAAGAACATCAGGTTCAATGACAAGCTTGAATTTATCGGAGAGGACGCATTTTTCCACTGCTATTCAAGCGGCGTTGTTATACCAAAGTCGGTAAAGGTCATTGAAAAGGGTGCGTTCTATGGCGGTATCGACAAGGAAGATGACGACACTTACAAGATAATACTTGAGGCTGAGCCTGATTTTGTTTTTGACAAAAACGTTTCAGACTATTTCTCTTACAAGGACGGAAAGCTTGAATTTCACGAGAGACCAGAGGGTCTGATGTGGAAGTCGGTCTATTGTTAATGATATGGAGGTAACGGATATGGAAAAGACTTTTACTTTTGATATGGCTTCAAAGGCTTATGCAGACTACATTCTCAACAGCAAGGACAGGTACGCTCCGCTTATTGTGGAGATACCTGAGGGAATAGAGGACATCGAGCCTCTGGCTTTTAATATGATGCCTTTAACGAGCGTCAAGTTCCCCTCGACCATGACGGAGATCAGCAATGGTGCTTTTGGGGAATCGACACTTAAAAAAGTTGAGATACCAGGGAACATCAAAAAAATATGTGGCAGTGCTTTCAGTGAGATATTTGGCATGGAAGAACTTATTCTTCACGAGGGCGTGGAGGAAATCGGCTCGCAGGCTTTCTTTATGTGTCATAATCTTGAAACACCTATTGTGATACCGAAGTCTGTAAAAAAGATCGGCACTGACGCTTTCTGGGGACTATACGGCTCGCCTGTGCTTAAATTTGAGGGCGACCCTAATGATGTGGAATTTGAGAGCGAAGAGAACAGAGAAGAATATCTCAGCGAAGGTGATGACTAATGAGGAAGATACTGCACTTGCACGGGATCGGCTCTGCAGGGGGCGGAGCGACGGCATCGGTGCTGAAAAAGCTTTTTTCTGACATCGAGGTCATTTCTCCTGACATACCTGTTCGCCCACTTGAAGCATTTGCTTTTATAAGCAAGCTGGTCGCCGGCAATGAGTTTGATTTTGTTATCGGCACATCTTTGGGCGGCTTTTATGCAATGCTTATAAAGGGCATACCAAAATTTCTTATCAATCCCGCCATGAACGCTCCCACAGACATTGAAAACGCTATCGGGCTTGGGGAGCATGATTTTCTCAGACCAAGGCAGGACGGCGCTGTATCATACACCATTGACCGGGGCTTCATTGATGAGCTTGAAATTCTTCTCAAAGGATACAACTCATCGTCATACGATTTTTCAAAAGAAACTTTCGGCATTTTCGGCAGAAATGACGAGCTGCTTCACAATGCTGATATGTTCAGGGAGAAATTCGGTGAGGAAAATATGCTGACAGCGGATTTCGGGCACAGGCTGCCTGTTAGGGTGCTAAAGCAGGTGGTGTATCCTTTTATGATACAAAAACTTAGCGGCACACAATTGACAAAATAAAGCAAAAGTGATATATTGAAAGAAAGATATCACAGAACAGGAGGGCAAAAATGTCATATACAAAAACAGATATGCTTTCGCACAAGATCATTGAGATACTCAAAGAACACAGTGATGAAAAGCACCCCCTTACTCAGCAGCAGATCTGCGGTTATCTTGAGGAAAAGCTTGGCATAAAGCCTAACCGCAAGACGGTGGCTCAGCATTTAAAGAGCATAATAGGCGATGAAAGCTGCAATGTTTTCATCGCAGACAATGACAACGATGATGACGATAAAAGCGATAAAAAATACATCACAGATATTTACTACGCCTCTGACATCACCGCTGAGGAATATGAGTTTCTGGCAGACAGCATCATATACTCGCCAATGCTCCCTGCGGACTATGTGAGGGATCTGATAAAAAAGATAAACATCTTATCTACGGGTAACACAAAGAGCAAGGAAGCCAATCTCAGAGAGACCTTTCACTATGGCAACAAGAGCATTTTTTTGGTGATAGAAAATATCAAAGAGGCTATGAACACCAACAGGAAGCTTGATGTTACCATAAGCGATTATGACAAGAACGGCAAGCTCCTCACTAAGAGCGACCCACAAAGCGGTATAAAGCTTCAACGTGTTATGCTCAGCCCTTATGGCATCGTTATGGCAGACGGCTTTTACTATCTCCTTGCAAGTGATGTTCGTTACGATGATCTTCGTCATTTCAGGATAGACAAGATCCTAAAGGCGAGTATATGCGAAGAGGACGGCTCTATGAGAGATGTAAAGACGCTTAGCAATGTTCCGAGGGATCTAAAGCCTGTGCAATACAAAAATCTTAACAGGTATATGCTTGACGGGACTGTGGAGCGTGTACATATCAACATAAAAAAGAAAGACATAAGTCTTGTGCTTGATACATTCGGGAATGAGTTCACCTGCAATAAGGTCATAGGTAATGACGATATCTATGACGTGACGTTCAGGGCAAATATCCAGACGGCTGTACGCTGGGCGATAGCTAACAGAAAAGCTGTGAAGCTGACCTCGCCAAAGAAGGCTGTGGATATTGTAAAAGAAGAGATCTCGGCATTGTCTGAGATGTATGGAAATCAAGAGAGGTGACTAAAATGAATGTAACTACAGTTAATTTCGGAGATATCATAAAAGAGATAAGTCATGGACTTATGGCGGAGAGTTATATTTCGGACAATGAGTTTACTAAGCCATGCGAATATCTAAGGCTTGTGGACATTGACGACGGCGTTATTGCGGAAAACTGCATTGAGATAGTTTATGACAGCAAGCGTTTTGAGAAATATGCCATAAAGGACGGAGATGTGATACTGTCCACCACGGACAAGAATTTCAAGGTGATATGTGCAGGCGATATGGGGGACAGAAAGCTTCTTGTTTCACCCACGCTGATAAGGATAGGACTTGACAAGGAGAAGGCTGACCCTTACTATATTGCGGCTTATCTTTCATCGGCAGAGGGAAAGGCTATGCTTGACGGCTGTCGCAGCGGAAAGGTACTAAGGATATTGCACACAAAGGGGTTGAAAGAGTGTGAGATACCTTTGCCGACTATGGAGGAGCAGAGAGAGATCGGCGAAAAATACCGACATCGTCTTCATGAGATAAGACGACTTAAAGCTGATATAGAGGGGCTTTATGAGGATATAGAGATGATGAGATAGAAACATAAGCGCATAACGTTGCAGTGTGTACGTTATGCGCTTTTTCATGTCCAATTTTATACCCACTGATATTTGTATAATGTGATAAGAATAAAAGGAAAGGTCTGATCACATTGAAAAGCAGAGAGTGGGAATACATATTCACAAAGAATGGAACGATAAAGCTTATGAAATATCATAGTGCGGAGACTGACGTTTCACTGCCTGAGTTCATCAACGGCACGGCGGTGACGGATATAAGCGTAAACACATTCGGTGACAGAAAGCTGAGAAGCCTGTATATTTCAGAAAACATTCAGTTTATAGAAAAGGGCTTTTTCAAATACAACTATATTTCAAAAGAAATAACGGCTTCAGCGAAAAGTGACAGATATTATTCTGCTGACGGAGTTCTTTACAACAGAGAACGCACTGTTCTTATAAGCTGTCCTAAAGAACGGGAGCAGGTCGAGATACTACCCATAACGCTGAAGATAGCCGACTATGCTTTTTACAAATGCCGCAGGCTAGAAAATGTTGTTATGCCAAGATGCCTGTGCGAGATAGGAGAATACGCATTTTATGAGAATGTGTCATTAATATCGGTAACGCTCCCTTGGGGCTTGACTTTTATGGGAGAGGGGTGTTTATGCGGCTGTGAAAAGCTTGAAAGTACAATTATTCCTGCAAATGTGGAAGTGATAAATGACTATACTTTTGAAAACTGCGAAAGCCTTGTAAACGTTCAATTACCTGAAAGACTAAAGATCATTGGAAGCCATGCTTTTCATCAGTGTAAATGTCTTACGGATATGATCTTGCCACCTAGTCTTAGAGAAATAAGGGTCTGTGCTTTTTACGATTGTCACAAGCTGAAAGAGATAGCTGTTCCAAACGAATGTATAAAGATAAGCGCAAATGCGTTTTTCTTCTGTGCAGAGCTGACAGTGTATTATCCTGAGAAAAGCAATTATTACATCATTGAATCTGCAAAAGTGAGCTGTTCAAAAGAAAAATGCAGAAAGCTTTATCCAAAAAGAAAATTTACAAAAAAAGAAGAAAAGGAAGCATTCATAAACGTTGACCCTAACCCTAGCTTTCAGCTTGCATACGATGTCAGCGACCAATACATCTACATTACGGACGTTTACGATAGTGACAAAGCGGTAAAAAAGCACATCAGAAAAAAGCTGTTTGGCAAAAGTGTGTTTATCAGCACAGAAGATATGGAAGAATAGGACAGCAATAGTTTATCTCCACTTGAAAATTTCATAAATACGCTATATAATAAGGATATATCTGAAAAAGGGGTGGAGATATGACCTTACAGCAGCTTAAATATGTGGTGGCTACGGCGGAGAAAGGTACTGTCAGCGAGGCGGCACAGTCGCTTTTTATTTCTCAGCCTAGTCTTACTAACGCTATCCGTGAGCTTGAAAAGGAAATGAATATCACTATATTCATACGCACAAACAAGGGCATAACGGTATCAAAAGAGGGTGAAGTCTTTTTGGGCTATGCAAGGCAGGTGCTTGAACAGGCGAGTTTGCTTGAAGAAAAATACTGTGGAAAGCAACACGGCAAAAGGCAGTTTTGCATATCCACTCAGCATTACTCCTTTGCGGTGAACGCTTTTGTTGACCTTATAAAAGAGTTTGGCGGAGATGAATATGATTTCAGCATTCGTGAGACGCAGACCCACGAGATAATCGAGGACGTGGCGAGAATGAAAAGCGAGCTTGGCATACTCTATCTCAACGATTTCAACGAGCCTGTGCTTTCAAAGGAGATAAAGTCCAAAGAGCTTAAATTCACGGAGCTATTTTCTGCAAAGCCACACGTTTTTGTTGGCTCTGCAAATCCTCTTGCGCAGAAAAAGTCGGTGACCCTTGACGACCTGCTCCCCTACCCTTATTTATCCTTTGAGCAGGGGGAATACAACTCTTTCTACTACTCGGAAGAGATACTAAGCACCATAAAACGACCAAAGAATATCCGCGTCCGTGACCGTGCAACCCTTTTTAATCTTCTTATCGGTCTTAACGGCTACACCATTTGTAGCGGTGTTATTGACGAAAAGCTCAACGGCAGTGATATCGTGGCTGTTCCCCTTGAAGCGGAGGGGTCGATGCGCATTGGCATAGTTACTCACAAAAAGGTACTTTCTAATCCACTGACGGAATTTTATATCAATGCACTGAAAAAATATATAGGCGAGGAAACAAGGTTGACAACATGAGAAATATGTGATATCATAAAAGCATACAAAGCCTATAGGAATTATGTACAAAGGAGAATTTTCATGACAGAGCTTATAAAGCTTGAACAGAATATAACCGATACTATAAAAGAGTCGCAGATAAAGCTTGGGTTTACCCCTAATGCGGTGACGCTTTTTTATCCTCTTGACTCCCTCAATGCCATAACAGAGGGCGAGCTTACTGCTGAGGAAATGATAAAAGCCATAGACGAATACAAAAGCGAGATACTTTCATGCAAGGCTTCACTTGCTCAGGACGGCAGGATAGCTGTTACGGTATCAGAGGAGAGCGTGAGGGCTATCCACGAAAAGGTGGAGGCAAGCCCGTTCCTTGTGGAGTTTATCGGAGCGGTAAAAGAGGGGTGCTCTCTTGAAAGAGCGGCTGAGATATTCAGAAAATACAATGACAAGGCGGTAATAACTGCTGCACCTGATGATGAATTTGACCTGCTTGCATACTTTCCAGACGGAGAACCTGACGGCTGCCGATACTGTTTGCAGGACGATCTGGGCGGCATAACATATCACAGATTCACCAAGCTTGACTATGACGCACTTTATCCCGAAAAGTCAGGAGATAACACAGAAAAATGAAAAATTTCACCTGCATAAGCGTAAATCACAAGCTTTGCGGACAAGCCTTTCGCAGCCTTTTCACATTTGACAGTGCTCAGTGTGAAAAGCTGCTTTTTGACGTAAAGGACCTTTCACCTGTGCTTATTTGCACCTGCAACAGGACGGAGCTTTACTTTTGCGGAACACCTGAGGAGGGCATAAGGCTTCTTTGCGAACAAAGCGGAGTGGAGATCGCAAAGCTCAAACGCAAGGTCATGATATTCACAGACAAGACGGCGGTAAAAAGGCTTTACAGCGTTGCCTGCGGCATAGAGTCAGCGGTCATAGGCGAGGACGAGATACTTGGACAGGTTCGCCGTGCATATGATCTTTCAAGGGAGCGCATTGGGCTTTCCTCTGAGGTGAACATGATATTTCAGGGGGCTATCGCTTGTGCGAAGAAAATAAAGACGGAGACGGAGCTTTCAAAGACGTCCGTTTCCACTGCTACCCTTGCGGCTAAGGAAGCGGCACATTATAAGGATAATGTCAGGGTGATGCTTCTTGGAGCAAGCGGAGAGATAGGTTCGCTGGTGCTTAAAAATCTTCTTTCATACAAGAACGTAACTGTGCTTGCGACGGCACGTTCCCACAGAAATGCACTGGAATATATTTCAGACGATCCAAAGCTTGAGCTTATACCATACGAAAAGAGATATGAGCGCATTGGCGAATGTGACTGCATAATTTCGGCGACTTCAAGCCCCCACTACACTGTTACGGCGGATATGCTCAGTGATAATGAAAACAAGCTTTTTATAGACCTTGCAGTGCCGAGAGATATTGACCCTGCCGTGGAAAAGCTTGCAGGGGCTAGGCTTATAGACATGGACTTTTTCACGGAGCTTGCCAAAGAAAACAATCTCAAAAAGCTTGACAGCGTGGAGAGGTCAAAGCTTATCATTGACGAGGAAACTGACGAGCTTGAAAAGCAGCTTATGTTCCATGATTTTCTTCCGCAGTTTGAGAGCCTTGACAGAAGACTTTGCGAGGTTTCGGCGAAAGAGCTTTTTTTCAGACTAAAGTCGGAGCTTGATTCACAGACTTTCGGCAAGGTTATAGAAGTAATAAAAGAATACGGAGAATGACGATGCCATACTTTCCTTTTTTTGCAAATATCGAGAATATGCCATGCCTTGTAGTTGGTGGCGGACAGGTAGCTTTGAGAAAGGTCGAAAAGCTTCTTGACTTTTCGCCTATAATAAAGGTGGTGGCTTTGGAAGCTTGCGGTGAGATAAAGAAGCTTGCGAAAAGGGGCATGATAACACTTTTTGAGCGTGCTTTTAAGGACAGCGACATAGACGGCAGTACATTTGTGATAACTGCCACAGGGGACAACGGTGTAAACAGGCACATTTCTCAACTTTGCAGGCAAAGGCACATTCCATGCAACGCAGTTGATGACCCTGAGAGTTGTACGTTCTTCTTCCCTGCCATTGTTACAGAGGGGGACGTGTGCATTGGCATTTCAACAGGCGGAAAAAGCCCTACCCTTGCTTCTCATCTGAGAAAGACGATTCAATCGCAGACAGAGGGCAGGCTTGGGGATATATGCAATGTCATGGGAAAAGTCCGTGACTATGCCCTTGAAAATATATCCACGGAGCAGGCTAGGAAAAAGGCTATGGCAGAGGCATTGAAAAAATGCCTTGAAAGTGACGTGATTCCAACAGAGGAAAAGCTTATAGAGATGATAAAGGAGCGAAAATGAAACTGAGAGCAGGCACAAGAAAAAGTCCACTTGCAATGGCGCAGACTTATATGGTACTTGACATGATAAAGGCGGCTTTTCCTGAGTGTGATACCGAGATAGTCACCTTCACCACAAAGGGCGACAGACAGCTTGACAGACCTCTTGACAAGATAGGCGGCAAGGGTGTGTTCGTTACAGAGATAGAACAGGCTTTGCAAAGCGGAGAAATAGACTTTGCTGTACACAGTGCAAAGGACCTGCCTGTTACGCTGGGCGAGGGTCTGGAGATATCGGGAGTTTGCCCTCGTGGGAACTATCGTGATATGCTTGTGACCAAAAAAGACGTTGCATTTAACGATTCTGATGTTTTCACTGTTGGCACAGGAAGTCAGCGTAGACGTGGGGGCTTTGCAAGGCTTTATCCTAACGCAAAGTTTGCTGATATAAGAGGCAATGTTGGGACACGGCTCAAAAAGCTTTCCGACGGGCTTTATGACGGGATAATACTTTGTGCGGCAGGCACGGAGCGTTTAGGGCTTTCACTTGAAGAGTATGAAGTGAAAGAGTTTGAGCCCTGGGAGCTTTTGCCTGCACCTTGTCAGGCTATAATTGCAGTGGAATGTGCAAAGGAGAGCAAGGCGGCTGAGATAATTTCGCAGGTATCACACAAGGAAACTATGCTCAGGTTTGAAACCGAGCGTGAGGTGATAAGACTTCTGGGTGCAGACTGCACTGTGCCTGTGGGGGCATACAGCGAGATAAATGGGGAAAAGATATCTCTCACTGTTTCAGACGGCAAGGGGCATTTTGCTCAGGGCGAAAAAGAGATAGAAAAAAGATTTGAACTTGTTAAGGAGCTGACTGATAAGCTATGAGCGGCAGAGTTATAATAGCAGGGGCAGGCTGTGGAGATTATGACCTTATCACAATGAGAGGTTATGAGGCTCTGAAAAGCTGTGACGTGGTGATATATGACAGCCTTATAGACAGCCGTTTGCTTGACTTCTGCAAGGACGGCGCGGAGAAAATATGCGTTGGAAAGCGTGCAGGCAGACACAGCTCCACGCAGGAGGAGATAACCACGCTTCTTGTGGAAAAAGCCGCAGAGGGCGGTGTTGTTCTCAGGCTAAAAGGCGGCGACCCTTTTGTGTTCGGCAGAGGGGGCGAGGAGATAACTGCACTGAGGGCGGCAGGGATACCATACAGCCTTATACCGGGGGTGACTTCCTCGGTGGCAGTGCCTGAGCTTGCAGGTATACCGGTGAGCCACAGGGGACTTTCAAGGAGCTTTCATGTTATAACAGGTCACACTGCGAACGACCTGCTCCCTGAGCATTTTGAAAGCTATGCAAAATGCGGTGGAACGCTTATTTTTCTTATGGGGCTTAGAAATCTCCCTGAGATAGCAGGCAGGCTCATTGAAAACGGCATGGACGAAAATACTCCTGCGGCGGTGATATCAAAGGGGGCTACACCTGAGCAGAGGGCTGTAAAGGGCTGTCTTGGCGACATTGCTGAAAAGGTGAAGAAAGAGGATCTGCCTGCGCCTGCTGTGATAATAGTTGGAGAAACCGCCGGGCTTGACTTTTCGCCTACCTACCTGCCTCCATTGTATGGAGTTTCTGTGGCTGTCACTGCCACAAAAGGGCTTTCAAGGCGGCTTATAAAGTCGCTCAATGCCCTTGGGGCGTATGCTCACCGCTGCGGCGGATTTGAACTTAGGGAGCTGCACGATGAGGTCACGGAAAAAGCTTTTTCACGGCTTTCAGAGGGCTTTTACAGCCATGTTGCTCTTACAAGTCCAAATGGTGCGGAGATATTTTTGAAAAGGCTTAGAGAAAGCCGTATTGACATAAGAAAGCTAAGGGGAGTGAAGATAGCTGTCATAGGCAAAGGCACTGGGGCGAAGCTTGAAAAGGCTGGGCTTTATGCAGACATAATGCCTGAAAAATTCAACAGCGTGGCTCTTGGAAATATGCTCTCGGACACTCTTACTTGTGAGGACAGGCTTCTTATAGTACGCTCCTCGGAGGGGTCAGCGGAGCTTGTTAAGCCATTGGCTGAAAAAGGGCTGATCTTTGATGATGTGCATATTTACGAGCCTGTTTACAGCACAGGCGAGAAGATAGATGATGACTACGCTGTGTTTGCCAGTGCAGGCGGAGTGAGGAGCTTTTTCCGTGGCGGAGGAAGCTTATCAGAGAATACAAAGTGTATCTCCATAGGCGAAGTGACGGCGGCAGAGCTAAAAAAATACGGTATAAATGGCCCTCTGCTTCCAACAGAAAGCACGGCAGAGGGAATAATACAAAAGATACTTTCAGATAAGTGAGAGGAAGATAAAAATGCGAAGATTCAGAAGATTAAGGGCAAACCCAGCAATGAGAAGAATGGTTTGTGAAACAAGATTAAATGCGGCAGACTTTATCTACCCGATTTTTGTGGCAGAGGGCAATAACATCATGAAGCCTGTTGACTCTATGCCAACAGTTTATCAGTATTCTATCGACAATCTGGAGCAGATATTGCCGCAGATAGCAGAAAGCGGTATATCGGGTTTGCTTATTTTCGGCATACCAGAGAAAAAGGACGAGCTTGCAACGGAGGCTTACAATGACAAGGGCGTTACACAGCAGGCAATAAGATACATCAAAGAGCATTATCCTGACCTACTTATTATTGCGGACGTTTGTCTTTGCGAATATACGAGCCATGGACACTGCGGAGTTGTAAAGGGCGACAAGATACTCAATGACAGCACTTTGCCGCTTCTGTGCAAAATGGCGGTGAGCCTTGCAAAGGCCGGCGCTGATATTATCGCACCCTCCGACATGATGGACGGCAGAGTTGCGGCAATAAGGGCGGCGCTTGACGAGAACGCTCTTACTGATATTCCTATAATGTCATACAGTGCAAAATTTGCTTCGGGATATTATTCTCCGTTCCGTGACGCCGCAGAATCTGCACCATGCTTTGGCGACAGAAAGTCATATCAGATGGATCCTTGCAACGGACGTGAGGCTCTCCGTGAGATAGAGGACGATATCGAGGAGGGGGCTGACATGGTAATGGTGAAGCCTGCGCTTTGTTATCTTGATATCCTCAGAGCCGCCAGGGACAGATATGATCTGCCGATTGCGGCATACAATGTAAGCGGTGAGTTCTCTATGGTAAAAGCGGCGGCACAGCTTGGCTGGATAGACGAGAAGCGTATCGTTCTTGAAAATCTCACTGCTATAAAGCGTGCAGGTGCGGACATTATCATAACATACCATGCTCTTGACGCCGCAAAATGGATAAAGGAGGACAAGTAATGAACACTGCTAAGTCTGAACAGCTTTACAAAACTGCCTGCGGTTTTATGCCAGGTGGAGTGAACAGCCCTGTCAGAGCCTGCAAGGCGGTTGGCACTGTTCCGCTTTTTATCGACCATGCGAAAGGGTCAAAGATATGGGACGAGGACGGAAACGAGTTTATCGACTATGTATGCTCATGGGGGCCGAACATTCTCGGTCACTGCTGTGAGCCTGTGATAAATGCTGTAAAGGCCGCCTGCGACAAGGGGCTTACGTTCGGTGCTTGCCACAAGGGCGAGATAACCTTGGCTGAGCTTATAAAAAAGCACTTTCCGTCTATGGAAATGCTCAGGCTCGTAAACTCAGGTACGGAAGCTGTCATGAGTGCAATAAGAGCCGCAAGAGGATATACTGGCAGGGACAAGATAATAAAATTCGAGGGCTGTTATCATGGTCACTCGGACGGACTGCTTGTAAAGGCAGGTTCTGGACTTATGACGCAGGCTATTCCATCGGGTGCAGGAGTAACAGAGGGCTGCACAAAGGACACGCTTCTTGCAAAATACAATGACACCGAGTCTGTGGAAAAGCTTTTTGAGGAACACGGCAACGAGATAGCCGCACTTATCGTTGAACCATGCGCCGCAAATATGGGCGTTGTTCCGCCTGAAAAGGGCTTCCTTGAATTTCTCAGAGAGATAACGAAAAAGCACAGCACTGTGCTTATATTTGACGAAGTTATAACTGGCTTCAGGCTTTCAGATGGGGGAGCTTCAAAATATTTCGGAGTTACCCCTGACATGGCTACCCTTGGCAAGATAGTGGGCGGAGGAATGCCCCTTGCCTGCTATGGGGGAAAGCTTGAGATAATGCAGTGCGTTGCACCACTAGGCTCTGTTTATCAGGCAGGCACGCTGTCGGGAAACCCATGCGCAGTGGCGGCAGGAATAGAAACTATCAGGCAGATAGAAAGCATACCAAACTTCTATGAGGAGCTTGACAGAAAGTCGGCTATGATAGAGAATGCCATAAGGGAAAAGGGTCTGAACGTGAATCGCTGTGGCTCGCTTATGACGGTATTTTTCAATGACGAGAGAGTGAAAAGCTATGATGAGGCAAGGGCTTGCAACACGGAAAGCTACGGCAGATACTACCGCCATATGCTTCAAAGCGGCATTTACACTGCACCGTCGCAATTCGAGGCGATGTTCGTTTCCTATGCTCACAGTGACGAGGATATAGCAAAGACTATTGAGGCGATAGAGTCTTACAGATAAAAAAGCGGAACTGTTCAAATCAAGCTGAACAGTTCCGTTTTTTATATTCCATATATGTAGGGGCGAACAGTGTTCGCCCGTTTTGTTTGCCTGACAAACTCATGATATCCACGCAATTTTTGGCTCAATATTCCCAAATGCGGCTTTCAACATAAGTTTGCGAGAAAATCAGGCGGGCGAACGCTGTTCGCCCCTACGATGTAACAGTGCAAAAATTTATGGAAACCAGACGAACGCTAAACGGGACGTCGTATTTCTGCAAAGCAGAAATTGCGCTGCTCCCATACATTATTTGATATCAGCAAATTCTAGGGAGAAGCTCTCCGCCCGGCTGTGGAAGAAGGGTCTGTGAGCCTATCTCTGTTTTCATTACAACTCTGCCTGCGTTATCCTCTGTGACCTCGCCTATGACAGCGGCGTTCTCTGAGTTTTTGCACTTTCTAAGGGCAGAAACGATATCCTCCGCTTTGTCCTTTGGTGCGAATATAACAAGTCTGCCCTCGCAGGCAAGATACAATGGTTCTAAGCCCAGCATACCGCACACGCCTTTCACCTCGTCTGCCACCGGTATTTTCTCTGCGTCAAGGGTTATTCCCACACCGCTTTGACCTGCTATCTCGTAAAGAACAGTGCCTACACCGCCTCTTGTTGCGTCACGGATAACGTGGATATCGTTTGTAACGTCGAACATTGCTTTTACGTTTGCCCAGAGGGGTGCACAATCGCTTGTTACGTCTGCCTCTATGCCGAACTCGTCACGAGCTAAAAGTATGGTACAGCCGTGTCTGCCGATATCACCTGACACTATAACGGCGTCGCCTGCTTTGGCAAGCTTGCCTGAGGTGTTGGCGTTATCCATTATCCTGCCTATGCCCGTAGTGGTAATGAAAACGCCGTCTACCTGACCTTTTCCTGCCACCTTGGTATCACCTGCACATATCTCGACACCTGCTTCCTTGGCGGTCTTTGCCATGGCGGCGGCTATCTCCTCAAGCTTATCCATTGGAAAGCCCTCCTCGATAACGAAAGCACATGAGAGATACAAAGGCTTTGCGCCCATGCAGGAAAGGTCGTTCACAGTGCCGCAAATACTTAGCTTGCCGATATTTCCTCCTGCAAATTCGTATGGGGAAACTATAAAGCCGTCTGTGGTGAATGCTATCTTGCCCTTTTCCATAGAAAGCACGGCGGCGTCGTCTGCGGTCAGGTCAGGGTTAGCGAAATGCTCCTTAAAAACACGGTCGATAAGCTCGGAAGTCTGCTTTCCTCCTGCGCCGTGGGCAAGGGTAACAAATTTATCTGTCATAATTATTCCTCTTTTCGGATAGTTTATTTTACAAATTGCCATACTGATAATATGCCGAGCAAGCGCCCTCGTTTGACACCATGCACGCACCTATAGGGTGCAGCGGTGTGCAGACCTTGCCGAAAACTTTACAGTCTGAGGGCTTGCACTTGCCCTGCAAAACATCTCCGCAGCGGCAGGCTGGGTTTGGCTTGCCTGTTATTTTCGGCAGGGAGAATTTCTTTCGTGCGTCAAAGTCAGCATATTCGTCACGGAGTATCATGCCTGACATTGGTATGATACCAAGTCCACGCCACTCGCTGTCGCAGGGGGTCATGACCTTTTCCATAAGCTTTATGGCGGCAGGGTTGCCCTCGGGCTTTACTACTCTAGGATAGCAGTTTCTGAAAAACGGCTCGCCACGCTGGGAAAGCTCTATGGTAACAGCAAGAGCCGTAAGAAGTTCAGCGGCCGTGAAGCCCGTAACAACGCCTGAAACGCCCTTTTTCACAAGCTCCTCGCACACGGCTGTGCCTGTGATAGCGTTGACGTGACCGGGATACAAAAATGCGTCTGCACTTCCCTCCAAAGCCTTATAAGCGTTTGGCATGGTCTTGTTTGCACCAAGAATAGAAAAGTTTTCAAGCCCCAGCTTTTTCGCTTTTTCTACTGCAAGGCAGGCTGATGGGGTAGTGGTCTCAAAGCCAACGGCCAGGAACACCACCTGCTCATCTCTATGGCTTTCGGCATATGAAACTGCGTCAAGTGGGGAATAAACTGTCTTTATGGTCGCACCCTTTGACCTTGCTCCTGCAAGACTCATTTCTGTACCGGGTACTCTTATAAGGTCGCCGAAAGTGCATATCACCGCACCTTTTTCAAGAGCGAGCATACAAGCCTCGTCGATAAAGCCAATGGGGGTAACGCACACAGGACAGCCGGGGCCTGAGATAAGCTCAACGCTCTCAGGAAGGAGCTTTCTTATGCCAAGCCTGAAAATCTCGTGGGTGTGAGTGCCGCAGACCTCCATTATGCGAAGCTTTTTGCCGTCATCACGTTTGTAGGAGCTTATTATCTCCTTTGCATTTTCTATAGTGTTAGTGTTCATTGGATACTCTCCATTATCTCGTCAGTTTCTTCGCTATCTCCAGAGGTTATCTTTGCGATAGCCACCCCTGCGTGTACCATGACATAATCCCCTACCTCGAGATCGTCGATAAGGTCAGCAGATACCTCTCTTTTGGCACCGCTTGCGTCAATAACAGCAGTGCCCTCGTTTACACTTACTACCTTTGCAGATAAACCTACACACATATCAATACCTCCAAAAAAATTAAATCTATATAACAAAATCAGAAATGAGATACACAGGCGACCAAAGGTCGCCCATACAGAATAAGAAACTCATCGCCGCCAGGCGATACCTTAATTCCTCATTCCTCACTCCTCATTCCTCATTCAGATAAAACGCTTGTCCCAAAGCTATACCACCGTCATTGGCAGGCACAAGGCTGTGGATAAGCACTCTAAGTCCCATTTTTTCAAGGCGGCACTTCACCATTTTAAGCAGAAGCTTGTTCTGAAAAACTCCCCCGCTCAAGGCACAGACCTTTACGCCTGTTCTCTCGCTTATGGTTCTGCACGCCTGTGCGGTCATGTCCGCAAGAAGTGAATGGAACTCATAGGCAAGGCGGTTTTTATCCTCACCATTTTGCATACCCTGGCAAAGACGCTTGATAAGAGCCTGAGTGCAGAGCATTATCCTGCCCTCTTTTTCGGCAGTGAGCTTTTCCATAGGCTCGTAAATGCCAAACGACTCACGGCTGAATTTTTCTGCCGCAAACTGCAACGCCATGGAAGCTTCGCCCTCAAAGGTTGAAGAACGCCTTATGCCAAGCACCGCAGAAGCGGCGTCAAAAAGCCGTCCTGCACTTGTGGAGCTTACTGCGTTTACTTTTTTCTCTGCCATTATGGACAGAAGCTTGTACTCTTTCGCTGTACAAATACCAAGCTTTTCACAGATCTCTCCGCCCCTTTCCCCATAGGCTGAGCCTGCAATCATTGCGGCGATACGCCAGCCCTCTTTAGAGGAAAGGTCGCCGCCCACCTGCATGAAGGGCTTTATGCTTCCCATACGCTCAAAGCCTGTGCGGTCGCAGAGAAGTAGCTCTCCTCCCCATATGGTGCCGTCTGTGCCAAAGCCTGTGCCGTCATATGATACGCCTATGACCTTTTCACTATAGTCGTTTTCTGCCATGCAGGATAGGATATGAGCATAGTGGTGCTGGACTTTTTTCAGAGGCAGGTCAAGCCCCTCGGCAAATGCAACTGTATTGTATTTGGGGTGCATATCACAGACTACGTTTCGGGGTGTTGCTTCCAGAAGTTCGCACATACGCTTTACTGACTCCTCAAGCGCCTTTACAGTGCGGATATCCGCCATATCCCCCACATAGGAAGAGAGATAATAAAGGCTTCCCTTTCTGATACAGAAAGTATTTTTAAGCTCACCGCCTATGGCAAGGGTCTGACCTTTATCACTGCATGATGTCATAACAGGCAATGGTGCATATCCTCTTGAACGTCTTATTATGTAGGGCTTGCCCTCAAATGTATCCATGACAGTATCGTCTGAGCGTATCAAGATACGTCTGTTGTGGGATAATATCAGGTCGCAGAAGCCTGCTATTTCGCTGAGTGCGTCCTCGTCGCTTCGACAGATAGGTGCGCCACGGACGTTTCCGCTGGTCATAACAAGGCTGTCGGTCATTTCCACGCCGTCATCGTAATCAAAAAGAAGCAGGTGCAAAGGAGCATAGGGGAGCATTACTCCCACTGTAGGATTATCGGGTGCAACGCTTTCGCAAAGGCTTCCGCTAGTTTTTTTATCAAGAAGCACGATAGGCTTTTGCCAGCCTGTGAGAAGCTTTTCCTGCACTTCGCCAAAATCGCACTCACGCCTTGCGGTAGAAATATCCTTCAGCATAACGGCAAGTGGTTTTGCAGGGCGGTTTTTAAGCTCTCTGAGCCTTTTCACTGCGCTCTCGTTTTTTGCGTCACAGCAAAGGTGAAAACCACCTATGCCTTTGACAGCGATTATCTTCCCTGCCATGACGGCTTCTCTTGCGGCTGTGATAGCCTCAGCGCCTTTCTTTTCACTGCCTATGATATAGACCTCTGGACCGCATTTGTTACAGCACACAGGCTGGGCGTCATAACGCCTTGTGGCAGGGTCGGTGTACTCCTCCTCGCAGTCTTTGCACATTGGAAAGTCAGCCATTGTGGTGCGAACTCTGTCATAGGGCATAGAGTCCATAATAGTGAGCCGTGGGCCGCACTGAGTACAGTTTATAAAAGGGTGGAGATATCTTCTGTTTGTTTTATCAAAAAGCTCTTCCTTACATTTTTCGCACACAGCGATGTCAGGGGATACGAAAATATCCCCTTTTTCCTTTTCGCTGTCGATTATCTCAAAGCTGTCAAAAGGCGGTTCGTCGGCATGGGCTGAAATTATCTCCATTATCACCGAACGCTCAGGGGGACGGTTTTCAAGGGCTTTTTTCAAGTCCTCCACAGCCTTTTCACTGCCCTGTGCGTGTATCTCAACATAAGAGCCTTTGTTTGCCACAGTGCCGAAAAGTCCAAGGTCTGACGCTTCACGGCTGACAAAAGGTCGGAAACCCACGCCCTGAACGATACCATAAACACGAATCATCTCAGTTTTCATCAGATAAGCTCCCTGACGGTATCCTTTATCTCGTCCTCTGCTTCACTGCTGAGAACGTCTATAAGCACGTCCTCAAACTCCTCACCGTCCTGACCCTCATCTATGGCGGCATTTCTGAGCCTGCCTAACATTCTCACAGTATGCACTGTAGGTCTGCGACGAACGGAGTCCATGAGAATGTTCTCATACCCTCTGCCGTAAAACTGCTCCATATATCTCACCACGGCACTTGTCATGCTGATATCAGCCATGGGGTGTCTTTCGAGAAATCTAAGCAAAGGCAAAACTGCGTTTATGCCCTCGCCGCTTTCGTCAAGCTCCTCCATGCAGTTTTCGGCTTCATATTCAAACTCCTCTGAGCCGAGATATTCTTCAAGACGCTCTATAATTTCTTCTGTCATATCTTTTCACTCTCTCCCTGCAAAAGTCTGCCTGAAAGTCCGAAATGCGGAAAGTCTATAAACTCGCCGCTGAAATTCTTCATAACACGTCTGAGGGTCTTGTCTGCAATAACAACGTCATAGTTATCACCAACATTGTCGCAAAGGTCGCTTTCGTCTGCAAGGAAAAAATCACTCTGCTGTGAAAGCTCCTTTTTCTGCATAAAAAACGTTGCCGATGTGCAATGACACTTGCCGCTTTTTTCTGTGATAAGCTTTCTCACAGCGTCATCCGCTGTTTGGTTATGTATCACAAGGACGTTTTTATCCGCAAAGTTATCAGCTTTTTGCACTATCTCCTCAGGCAGACAGCTTTGTGGATATTCTATCTCATAAGGCGTGCCGAACTTTTCTTTGAGATACTCCGCCGCCTTTATTGCCGCCGCTGAACAGACTATGTTCATCTCTGCCGCAGCCGCATTTTTCACATCATCAAGGGTGCTTCCCATGCCGTAGCATATAACATTCTCCCAACCCCTTGCCTTATATTCCGCCACTATCCTCTCGGGGCTTATGATACTAAGCTCCAAAGGCGTTGCACCTATAATGCCAAGCCTGCCTTTCTGAACAGGCTTGCTCTCAGTGGCAAAGGTCTTGAAAAGCTCTATCCACACCGGTTCTGAGCCGCTGTCGTAATAGTTCGTGCCTGTACACTCGGCTGTTATGCAAGGAAGTCCTGTTTTCTTCTCTGCCATTCGTTTCAACGCTCTCATATCTGTTGCGATGACAGCAGGCACAGGTGTGCCTATTATTGCGGTAAAGGCTGGTCTTATCTGCTCACAGGCTTTGGAGAGCTTTTCGATGAGCCTGTCGTCACGTCCTAAAATTGCGTCCATATCACGAAGCCCCGCGCTGAAAACTGCGCTCTTTTTGGTAAACCACCTTGGCTCGTCAAAGCCACAGACGTTGCCTGCACAGCCGCCTGCGTCGCATATTACCATTAGTCCTCCAAGCTCGTAAAGCACTGCCGACGCACCTGATTGGTCAGGGGCAAAGGGTGACAAAAGCTTCAAAAGATTTTTCATTTATCCTCCGCTCCTTTCCAATCAAGCGCCTTTTCAAGGTCGCAAAACAGCTTTTTTACGCCTGCATAGCCGAAAGGCTGTATCTCGTCATTGAAGTCTGCTCCTGCTATGTCAGGGTGATAATAGGCACAGTCCTTGCCGATATAAACGTTCACCCTCTCGTCAGGCTCATAAAAGAGCATTGTAGGGGAGAGGTTTGAATATATCTTCGTTTCAGGGGAAAGCTGTGCTATCTTTTTCACAAAGCCGAAATTTCGCTCCCCCACAGTGCCGAATATCTCCGCCACCTTGAAGCCGTATCTTATAAGTGCCAATGCCATTTCTATAGGGTCGCAGTTTGAAAACTCGCCCACTGCAAAGCACAGCCCTTTATGCTTTTCTCTGAAATCATCTATAAGAGCCATGGTCTGCTCATAATAGTCTTTATCGCAAAGCTCCGCTCCTATCGCCTGACCCAGCAGACGATACTGCGTAGATATCTTGTCAGTCTGAAAAACTCTCGCAAGCTCTATAAAAGGTATGTTAAGCTCCTGCTCCATTTGCTGGGCGGCATATCTTGCTTCCGCATTGAGTACAAGAGAAAAATTTGCCTGCGACATTTTTTCATATTCCTCGAAGGTATCGCACCTTGAAAGCTCCCTTATGGTCTTTACGCCTGCGCCTTTGAGCAGGCTGTAAAGCTCGCAATCCTCCTGCAAGGGTGAGAAATAACCGAGGATATTCACCTCGTCAGACTTTCTCTTGCGTGGTTTCAGCAGTGAATACACCGATTTTCGCACTGAAGCCATAGGGGGCAGGCGCTTTTCCCTTGTGAGGGCATACATATAGCATGGCACAACAGGCACGCCTGCTCGGTCGCTGGATTTTCTGCACACTCTGTCCATATCAGTGCCGAGGAGAGCGTCAACGCAGGTTATACATATCATCACCGCCGAGGGAGTGTGATCAAGGCTTTGACATACCTCCTCCACGGCTTTCGGTATCTTAGTAAGGTGCCTGCCTGTGACGATATCGGTATCGTCAAGAAGCAGGTAGAAAAATCTGTCGCCGTAGCCGCTTTCCGCACTGAGCATAGTGGTGTTTCGTCCACAGCAGGCAGGAGCCACAAGAAGCATAACCGAATTTGGCACTGCAAGTCCTGCTCTTTTTACACCAAAGCCCTGCGCTCCCGGTGAATTGAACGCCAATGTTGCAGGGGAGCTGTAGATAAGGTGCTTTGCCGAAAGAAGCTCATCAGGGATATTATCTTTTCCCTTTTGGGCAAACTCCGCCGCCGTTATGTAAAACGCTTTAGTCATCGTTGTCCTCCTGCATAAGGGTCTGGGCAAGCTTCAAAAAGCATTTTGCCGCCTGACAGTCAGGCTCGCCCTCTATGACGGTCATGCCCTTATCCTCACATCTGATGATATCGTCGCTTCTTGGTATATCCGCAACGATATCAAGCCCTGCGCTTTCTGCAAAGGCTCTGACCTTTTCTTCCTCGCCCTCAACGTTTCGCCTGTTCATGACGATACCACGGACTTTTGCATAGCTTCTGTCGGCAAAGTTTTTCACCGCACTGTTTATATTATTTGCGGCATACAATGCCATTTTCTCGCCTGAGGTGACGATAAGCACCTTTGAAGCGTAGCCCTCTCTGATAGGTGCGGCGAAACCTCCGCACACAACGTCTCCGAGAACGTCATAAAGCACAACGTCAGGCTTATATTTTTCAAAAAGCTTTAGGTCTTCAAGCAGGCTGAACGTGGTGATTATACCTCTGCCTGCACAGCCAAGTCCGGGGGTAGGACCGCCTGTTTCTATACAAAGCACTCCGCCATAGCCCTCTTTTGATATCTCCTCTATGCTCTCAGGCTCATCGTCATGCTCTCTGAGATAATTCATCACGGGCATAACAGGCTCGCCCCCAAGAAGATTTATGGTGGAGTCAGCCTTTGGGTCACAGCCTATTTGTATAACTCTTTTTCCAAGACTTGCAAATGCGGCGGCAAGGTTTCCCGTAACTGTGGATTTTCCTATTCCGCCCTTTCCGTAAACGGCTATTTTTATCATAAAAGTATCCGTGCGAAAGCACGTTCCTCCTTTTTATAGGTTAAGTATTTTGCTTACATCTTTATCTATCAGATCGGGGATATCTTTAAGAAAACATCTTCCCGAAAAAGCAACGTGTGGCAGTGAAACAAAGCTTGCCACTTTGCATATAGGTCTGAAAAGCGGGTCTGCTATGACGGTCTTATGCTGTGAAAAAAGCTTTTCAAGCTCTGCTTCTTCCTCGCAGAAAATGTCCGTCCCTGACAGCACCTCGCTGTTTCTTATGCCAACTGTCGCCACAGTTTTTGCGCCAAGTTCAGCCCCTAGGGAAGAAGCAAAAACGCTTTCCCCTGCAACTATCATATGAGCATTCTCTACAGCTTTTTCACCGCAGGAATTTATACAAACGCCCTCTGACACTGCTCTTTTCAGGTCAGCGGAAAGCTTTTTGGAAAAGCTTTTCCCCACAGGCACGCCCACAACATATGGCACTCCATAGGTATCGAAAAGATACTTTGCCGCAGCTATCCCGTCTGAGGATATAACAAGGCTTACAGCCGCCTGTGGTGCGGTAGAGATCTCATCAAAACTGCTGTCCATAGCAAAACAGCTTTGCACTGAAAAGCCGTTATCCAAAAGCCACTTTTTTATGGAGCTTACACTGGTGTTCACTGAAAAGTCAAGAGGCGTTGCACCAATAATATTCACTGAATTTGCCTGCTTTTCTTTTCCCTCACGGCAGAAAAGCTTTGCAATATTAAGGAAAGCTCCCTCTGCTCCTTGAAGATAGGAATGAGTGCCGTTGGTATCAACGAAAAATGTGGTCAGACCTGTTTCACGCTCTATCTCCTCGGCAGCTGAACTGTAGTCAAAGCCTGTCATTGCAGGCATTGGCGAACCGCAAATGGCTATGAATTTAGGTGAAAGCTCACCTGCCGCTTTTGCCACATCACGAATGAACTTGCCGTCATTGCCCATAACGGCGTCCGCTTCTGTTAGTGCAGAAATATATATCATGCTTTTGCGGTCATACCAACGAGGTTCATCGTGTGTGGCGTAGGTGGAGTTACAGCCCGAAGCGTCATGGACGACGGTCATTCCCCCAAGCTCATAAAGCGCCGAGCATACTCCCGACGTATCCGCCGCATATATGGATATCACTTTTGAATTCATAGGCAGCTTTCACACCCCCAGCCCTTGTGTTGTATCACCTTACGTCTGTCCTTTTTGTTTACTGCTCCCTCAGCCATAAGCTCTGCAAGCCTTTTTATGCCCTCGAAGCCGTATCCGCCGCCACCTGCGACTATATCAACAAAGTTATCTGTCTGGCAGAAAAAAGCCGCTTTCTGACCTACTGCAAGATATTTTTCTTCGCACTGTGAAAACTCCATTTTCACATTCACAGTAGGGAGAATTTCAAGGTCGTGGCAATGGGCTTTAAGCCACTCAAAATCTGCCCTTTCCTCCTCTGAAAAGCTGTCGGCGTAGCAACGCTTCATATTGAAGCCTTTCTCTGCAAGAAGTCTGCAAAAGCCAATGGGTCTTGGCAAAGCAGTATAATCCACGGCTATAGGCATATTTTCCACTATCTCAAGGGCATTTGAAAGAGCATTGTCGGCGGCTTCTCTGTCAGCAAAAAAGTCAGGCATTTTCACACCAAGCTGGGTGCAAAGCCTGCTGTAATTTTCCTCTATCTCATCATAGCCATAGCACAAGGGCAGATACAAATGCTTTGTGCCAAGTCGCTTTTCAAGTTCCTCTCCTGACGGCTTTGCCGTGGGGATATAGGTGATATTCAAAGAGCTTTCCGCCATGGAGAGATACTCCTCATAGGTCTTGCACTTTGTTATGTCAAGAAGCTCAAAGCCTGCTGAGTTTATTATTTTTACAAGCTCGGAGGCTTCGTCCGTGGCTCTGTCACAGCCTATTATAGCCGCCGTTTTAGGCTTCTTTTCGCACTTTTCAAGTGGCTCGTAAAGCTGTTTTCTCATAAGGCTGTCAGGAGAGATAGACTTTCTCATGGTTGGCGTCATGTAGCAATCTATAAAATGCACCTGCGGAAACAATGCCGAAAGCTGGTCTATTATCATTTTGAAGTCACAGCCTGCAAAAAGGTGAACACAGCTTAGAAAAATCAAAACGCATTTTGGCTTTTCCTCAAGCCTGTTTATTATATCCCTCACGCCGTCTATAACGTCCTGCTCCATTGTGCCGTCATACAGATCCTGCTCAGAAACAGTCACCCATGACATTCTGTCCATGGCATTCATCTCTGCCGCAGTGAGAATAACGCCCCTTAGGCAGCCCTGTGCGCAGACAAATATCTGCCGTGACTCAGGGATAAGCATACCGGTATGGACGATATTCCACACGCCCCTTGTGGGGGGATTATATTCAAGACCGCTTTCAAAAGGCGCAGGAAAAGCCGCCTTCGTTATATTTATGCCGCTCTCTTTTATCATTTTTCTTCTCCCATACCGCAAAGCTCGGCTATCTTATCCGCCAATGCTCTATACTGCTCTGCCGCAGTGCTGTCAGGAAAAGCTTCCATGACAGTTTTGCGCATATCCTCAGCTTCGCTCACTAGGTCGCTTCGGTCTATCTCGGCTATCACAGAGCTGTGAAAATCAGCCGCAAGCTCTGCCGCTTTTCCCTCCTCGTTTTTTACGTTGCGTTTATTGAGGATAAAACCGCCAAGAGAAGCATATCCACGGCTTTTGAAATTTTCCACCGCCATTGCGATGTTTGCGGCGGCATATACAGACATACTCTCGCCTGATGTGATGATAAACACCTTATCGGCATAGCCCTTTCGCATTGGCATTGAAAAACCTCCGCACACAACGTCTCCGAGAACGTCATAGATAACAACGTCAGGCTGATATTTTTCATATGCGCCCTTTTTTTCAAGCTCCTCCAAAGCGGCGATTATACCTCTGCCTGCACAGCCAAACCCTGGGACCGGACCGCCTGCTTCAACGCACACAACGCCGTTATAGCCTACCCTTGCCATATCTTCAAGGTCAAAGCTTTCGCCTTTTCGCACAAGGTCAAGAACGGTCGGTATCCTCTCTCCCCCATGGAGAAATATGGTGGAGTCAGCCTTTGGGTCACAGCCTATCTGCATGACTTTCAGCCCTTTTTGTGCAAGTGCAACACTGACGTTTGATGCCGCCGTTGACTTTCCTATTCCGCCTTTTCCGTAAAAAGCAAGCTTTATCATTATCTGTGATCTCCTCTTGATATCTTTATTTTATAGCCTATAGACTCCATTCGTCTTTCAAGGCAAGCCCTGCACTGTGCTGACTCGTCACCTGTGCATATCTTGTTGTCATAGAGCATATATTTTTTTCTCACTGCCACAGGGGACAAATTCGGCATTATAACGTTCGCACCTGACAGCACCCCTTGTTCTCTCCCTTTGGGGTTTATAGTACCAAGGGCTGTGGTGGCAGGCAAAAGAACGTCGGGGAGCATTATCCTGCAAATGCTCAGCAGAAAGAGAGTAAGCTCATATGAGCCTTGTGGACAGCTTCTGAAAGGCGTGTCCTTATGTGGGAGAAAAGGTCCAATGCCTATCATTTCGGGCTTGAAATCGCACATAAACTCCATATCCTCAGCAATGCACTCCGCCGTCTGATACGGCGAGCCTATCATCATTCCACAGCCTGTCTGATAGCCTATCTCTTTAAGATCTGAAAGACACTCCATTCGGTTTTTCCAAGACATTTCGGCCGGGTGGAGCTTTTTGTAATGCTCCTCGTCAGCAGTTTCGTGCCTGAGAAGATATCTGTCTGCACCTGCATTGAAAAGGGCTTCATAGTCCTCACGGCTTTTCTCGCCAAGGGACAATGTCACCGCACAGTCAGGGTGGCGTTTTTTTATCTCGCTGACGATACCACAGAGCATTTCTCTGTCATAGAAAGCGTCCTCACCGCTTTGAAGCACAAAGGTACGAAAGCCATAGCCGTAGCCCTCGTCACAGCACTGCAAGATCTCCTCAGCGGTAAGCCTATATCTGCTCACGTTACCGTTTGAGCGCCTTATTCCGCAGTAAAGGCAATCGTTTTTGCAGATGTTTGAAAACTCCACTATGCCCCTTATGTAGATATTCTTGCCGAACATTTCCTGCGAAATGCCCCTTGCAAGCTCTGCGGCATAGGCTCTGTCGCTCTCGTCATATTCTTTTATAAGCTTCACCCATTCATCGTGGGAAAGCTTTTTCTCGCAGTTTAGTTTATCAATAAGTTCTCTGACCGCCATTGTGATCTTCAAGCTCCTTTACAAGATGTGGAAACATTTCTATGCTACGTTTGAGAATACCTTTCATATAGGCAATTGCAATGCCGTAATTTGTGAACGGCACGTCTGCGTCACAAGCACATTTCATTCTGTAGGTAAGCTCTTTTGAGCCTAACATACAGCCGCCACAGTGTATACAAAGCGCAAAGTCTGAAAGCTCCTCTGGAAAGCCATGACCTGATGACAGCACTATCTCAAGATTCTTGCCTGTATATTCTTTCAGCCAGTTTGGAAGCTTCACAGAGCCTATATCACCGCACTGTCTGTGATGTGTACAGCCCTCTGAAATAAGCACCTTGTCACCGTCTTTAAGATCGTTGATAGCTTTCACGCCCTTCACCGCGGCGTCAAGAAAGCCCTTATATCTAGCCATAAGGATAGAAAACGAGGTGAGAGGGATATCCTCGGGAGTATCCTTTGAAACTCTTGCGAAAGCCTGACTATCCGTTATAACAAGTGCAGGCTTCTCTATCCTGCCAAGCACTCCTGAAAGCTCAGTTTCTCTTACCACCACTGCACAGGCGTTTGCTTCAAGAACATCTCTTATGGCCTGCTGTTGTGGCAGGATAAGCCTGCCCTTTGGTGCGGCGCTGTCGATAGGGGTGACAAGCACCACCATATCGTCAGGCTTTATAAGGTCGCCCACAAGCTTCATTGTCATGGTGTCTGTTTCAGTGAGCTTTGCAACGGCGTTTTTAAGCTCCTCTATGCCTGTTTTTTCTTTTGCGCTGACGTACACTGCGCCCTCCTCTTTTGGGATATCAGTGAGCAGGTCGGCTTTGTTTTTGGCTATGATAAAGGGTATGTTTTTCTCTTTGAATATTGAGATAAGCTGTTTTTCGCAGTCGCCAAGGGGCAAGGTGCAGTCTGTTACAAGAACTGCGCAGTCCGTTCTGTTTAGAATCTGCTTAGTTTTCTTCACACGAAGCTCTCCAAGCTCGCCCTCGTCGTCAAAGCCGGGAGTATCTATTATCACAACAGGGCCAAGGGGCAAAAGCTCCATTGCCTTTGTAACAGGGTCGGTGGTAGTGCCTTTCGTATCGGATACCACTGCAAGATCCTGATTTGTTACTGCATTCACAACGCTTGATTTTCCTGCGTTTCGTCTGCCGAAAAATCCTATATGTATACGTTCTCCGCTTGGTGCGTCATTAAGTCCCATTGCAAAAGCTCCTCTCAAAAAAATAAGCCATACCCCTGAGGATACAGCTTTGATAACAAAAAAGGCTATGCTTGCTCATAAAAAACCTAATCCACGGGCGAACGCTGTTCGCCCCTACATGAGTAGAGATAGGGCTTTCTATCTGCTTTTTACTTTTTCTGCTTGATGTGTATTCTTTCGCCTTAAAGGAGAAAACTCGTTTTCGACGTCAGGGTCACAAATATTTATTAGATTTTTACTGTGGCGAATAAAGGGTCTTGGCGGTCACTCCCTCAAGCCTGCCTATCTTGCCTGCAAGAGAATTTATAACGTCCTGCGGAGCGTCAACTGCCACACTTATTATGTTCATGCCACGTTCTCGGTATGGCAGACCCATTCGTCCTATTATATACTCGGCATGCTCATGAAGAATTGCGTTTATCTCCTGCGCAGAGCCGTTATCGTGTGCGATTATTGCAAGTATTGCCACACGGGTATCCATAAAACACCCCCGTAATGTAAAAGTGTACTTTATCTTACTCTATGATAGCACGATTTGTTGGCGTTGTCAATTGGAAGTTATCTATTTGAATAAAATTTTTAGATAACATTTGACTAAAATATATGGCATATACTATTGACAAGTAAAGTTAGCCATGGTAAACTTATTTTGTGAAGTTCTTTTAGATAAAACATAAGAATAAAATATAGCTATGGAGGAAAAGACAATGACTCTTGATAAGCTTAAAACGGGTGAGTCTGCCGTGATAAAAGCGGTAGGTGGCGAGGGTGCGCTTAGACTGCGTTTTCTCGACATGGGACTTATACCCAAAACAAAGGTAAAAATGCTAAAGCGTGCGCCAATGGGCGACCCTCTTGATATCGTGCTTAGAGGCTACGAGCTGACGCTCAGGATAGAGGACGCAAAAAACATAGAGATAGAAAAAACAGAGGAGAATGACCATATATGAGATTTGCCCTTGCAGGAAATCAGAACTGCGGAAAGACCACGCTTTTTAACGCCCTTACAGGGTCTAATCAGCACGTTGGAAACTTTCCCGGTGTAACAGTCGAGCAGAAGGTCGGTGACATAAAGGGGCAGAAAAACTGCACTGTGGTGGATCTGCCGGGAATATACTCACTGCGTCCTTACACGCAGGAAGAGATCGTCACCCGTGACTACATAATAAATGAAAAGCCTGACGGCATTATAAACATTGTTGACGCCACCAATATAGAACGAAATCTGTATCTCACTTTACAGCTTCTTGAACTGCGCGTGCCAATGGTGCTTGCCTTAAACATGATGGACGAGGTAAGAGCCAACGGTGGAACGATAGACGTAAAAATGATGAGCGACGCACTTGGCATACCTGTTATACCGGTAAGTGCGGCAAAGGGCGAGGGTATCTCAGACCTTATCGACAAGGCTGTAGAAACCGCCCGAAACAAGACAAAGCCTGTTGTCACAGACTTTTGCTCAGACGATTCCGCTGTACACAGATGTATACACGCTGTTGTTCATCTTATCATGGATCACGCAAACCGTGCAGGCATACCGCCGAGATTTTGTGCTTCAAAGCTTATTGAGGGTGATAAGAATATTGAGGATCAGCTTGAGCTTAATCAAAACGAGCTGGAGCTTCTCGAACACTGCATAGTGGAAATGGAGGACGAATCAAAGCTTGACAGAAATGCGGCGCTTGCAGATATGCGATACGACTTTATCGAGAAAGTCGTTGCCATAAGCGTTGTGAAATGCCACGAGAGCCGAGAACACAAGCGGAGCGTGAAAATAGACCGCATTTTAACGGGAAAATACACTGCACTGCCTGTATTTTTCGGGATAATGTTTCTTGTATTTTTCCTCACATTCAATGTTATCGGCTCGACCCTTTCCGATTGGCTTTCCCTTGGTATAGACAAGCTCACCGACCTAGCAGACAAAGGGCTTACAGCCTACGGCATAAACCCTGTTGTACACAGCCTTATAATAGACGGAGTTTTTGCAGGTGTTGGAAGCGTTCTAAGCTTTCTGCCTATAATAGTGACGCTGTTCTTTTTCCTTTCCATACTGGAGGACACGGGCTACATGGCACGAGTGGCATTCGTAATGGACAAGCTTCTTAGAAAGATCGGTCTTTCGGGACGAAGCTTTGTGCCTATGCTCATAGGCTTCGGCTGTTCTGTGCCTGCTATAATGGCGACGAGAACGCTTGTATCAGACCGTGACAGAAAAATGACCATACTTCTTACCCCTTACATGAGCTGTTCGGCAAAGATACCTATTTACGCAGTTTTCTGTGCAGCATTTTTCAAGAAATATCAGGCGCTTGTGATGATAGGCTTATACATAACGGGCATAGTGCTTGGGATAATAGTTGCACTGATACTGAAAAATACAGCTTTCCGTGGCAAGCCTGTGCCGTTTGTAATGGAGCTTCCAAACTATCGTCTTCCTTCGGCAAAAAGCGTAGGACTTCTTCTTTGGGACAAGGCAAAGGACTTTATACAAAGAGCTTTCACAGTAATATTCTTTGCGACTATCATAATATGGTTTCTTGAAACCTTTGACGCAAAGCTCAACGTTGTAAAAGACTCCTCCGACAGCCTGCTCGCCCTTATCGGTCAGGCTATATCGCCAATATTCAAGCCTTTGGGCTTTGCAGATTGGAGAGTGACCACCTCGCTTATTTCAGGCTTCACTGCAAAAGAGGCGGTAGTAAGCACAATGGCGGTACTGATGAACACAAGCACTGCAAATCTTGGCACTGCTCTTTCGGGAGCATTCTCCACCCTTTCCGCACTGAGCTTTCTCGTATTCACCCTGCTTTACACCCCATGTGTTGCGGCGGTGGCGACCATAAAGAGAGAGCTTGATTCAAGGATACAGACAGTAGGCGTTGTGATAATGCAGTGCATGGTGGCATGGCTTTGCGGCTGTGCGGTATATCAGATAGGAGCGTTATTATGAATACAGCCGACTGGATAGTGGTGATACTTCTGCTTTTATGGGCAGTGGCGGCGGCAATAAGTATATCAAAGCAAAAGAAAAAAGGTAAATGCTGTGGCTGTTGCTCACACTGTCACAGCAGATGCGGAAAAAAATAAGGCATAAAAATAGCGGAGAACTGCAAAAAGAATGCGTTCTCCGCCATTTTATTAATATATAAGCAACACTAAGAAAATCAAAAATTTACAATACATCTGGCTTTTTTCGTTAATACACCTGACAAATAAGCAAAAATGTGATATAATATAGCTTGGGGCAAAGTAATCTACCCTGTTTTTTTGAAATATGGTTAGTTGAATCTAACTTTATAAAGAAAACCAACTTAGAAAGGTCGGTATTATGAAGAAACAATTTTTTAGCAATGAGAAAGACGGTTTTTATGGTACATATTATGAAAACCCCAAGGGTGCAAACTGCGCAATGATAGGTCTGTTCGGCGACGATCCTAATGACTTTATGGCAAAGTGCGGAGCAAAATGGCTTCACAAAAATGGCGTGAACGTTATGTGTATGTCACCTGACGTGAAGAACTACGGCCATGTGAACTTCCCGCTTGAAAGGATAGAGACCGCTATAAAGTGGCTCAAAAGCCATGGAAACAAGAAGATAGGCATAATGGGAATGAGTACGGCAGGAATGGATTCCCTTGTGGCAGCTTCATATTTTCCTGACATAACACTCACTTTTGGTCTTACGCCAAGCGACTTTGTATGGCAGGGCTTTGAGCAGGGCGAAAAAGACGGCTGCAAGGAATGGCCTATCCCTGACGCTTCCACACTTTCATGGCATGGCAAGCCGCTTGCCTATATGCCGTTCGTTTATGCCCACCCTGAATACTATCACAAAATAGAAGAAGAAACCAAAGGCTCGGGAGATATAACACGAAGCACGCACCTTTTTATCGACTCTGAAAAGGCAAGAGAACATACAGAGGAAGAAATGATAAAGGTTGAGAACATCAAGGGCAAGCTTATAATGGTGGGTGCTGATGACGACAGCTTCTGGGAGGCAGGAAAATACGTCCGCCGCATGGATAAGCGCTTGAAAGAACGCCCTCACGAGTGCGATTACGAAGCCCTGACTTACGAGCATGGAACGCACTTTGTGCTTCCTGAGACAATGCTCAGAAAAGCACTTCCTGTGGGACTTAAATTCGTAATGAGATTTATTTTCAAGGCTGCAAAGGACTATCCTAAGGAGTGCGAGCAGACAAGAAAGGATATCGACAGACGACTTTCTGCGGCTTTAAAACAGTGGGTAGCTGAATAAAAAAAGCCCATAAAATACGCTATTTTGTGTAGGAGCGACCTCTGTTCGCCCCTTGCTCGATATGTTTTACGATAAACAAAGACCGACTTCCAGCGAAAAAAGCTGAAAGTCGGTCTGTTATTTTTTGCAACAGCATAAATGCTTTCAAAAAGAAGATTTTTGTGAATTTTGTGAGTTTTCTATTGACATCAGAGTGCGGATATGGTAAAATTAACGGCATGTGAATATTTTCTAATAGCAGTCACATATCAAAGCAAAAAAGCAATTATTTTATATAGATAGTGGTGGGTCATCGGGGCCCTGACGAAGGAGCAAGCCATGTTTACAAGCGATACAGCGAAATATAAAATAATAGGTATCTGCACTTCATGCGTACAATCTGACTATGTGAGAGATATAGTATCTTCCATAAGCCGAAAGGGTGTAAAAGAGGGCTACAAGGTGCTTCTTTTTAACACCTTTTGCGACCTTTATCACAACATTTCCTACAACCATGGTGAAGCAAGCATTTTTGATCTTATAAATTATGACATTCTTGACGTACTTATAATAATGCCCGAGGCAATAAAAAGAGACAGCATTTCCAACGAGATAAGCAAGCGTGCCCATGAACATGGTGTTCCTGTCATATGCGTTGACAGTACAATGGATAATTGCTGCAGTGTGACATTCAATTACTCTGACGTTTTTGAAAAGATAGTTCGCCATGTGATCGAATTTCACGGCTGCAGAAGAGTTAATTTCATTGCTGGCGTAAAGGGCAATGCTTTCTCAGAAGAGCGTATAGAAGCATACAAAAAGGTGCTTGCGGAAAACGGCATAGAATTTGAGCCTGAGCGTCTTGGCTATGGTGACTTCTGGGATATGCCAACAAAAGGGGTATTGGAGAAATTTTTGGAAAGCGATTTGGAATTTCCGCAGGCAATAATATGTGCAAACGACGCTATGGCGATAGCAGCTTGCAGCATACTGAGAGAACGCGGCATAAAAGTGCCTGAAGACGTTATTGTAACGGGCTTTGACGGCATCGAGCTTGAACAGTATAACAGCCCTCGTCTTACAACGGCGGCTGTAGACAATGATGTGCTTGGCGAAAAGATAATAAACGCCATAGACCATATGATGAACGGAGTGCCTCTTCCTGAAAAAATAGAGGTCAGCTACACCATGAGGATATCCCAGTCTTGCGGTTGTAAGAAAATAGACCCGAGAGAAGTAGGCGACAAGATCCTTGAGCTTTACCATAGAATGAACAATTCTGATGGTCACGAACAGCATATGTTCTCTTATCTTGCAAAATCAGTGGAATGTCACACCGTAGAAGAAATGGCAAAGGTAATGGCACGTTCGGGAGATTATTATAGCTGGGTATGCACAAACTCTGATTTTCTGTCAAACACGAGGCAGAGAGAACGCTTTAATAACAGCTTTACAAAGCAAATGAGAGTTTTCATGCAGACTTTTGACAACAAATACAAGACCGGTGAAGTATTTGACACCAAGGATCTTTTGCCTGATATGGAGCAAGTCCTTGGACGCCATAACTGCTTAATGTTCTCGCCGCTTCATTTTCAGGACGAGGTCATAGGCTATGCGGCAAATTCATTTAATCCTATATATTTTCTTTTCCAGAACACAAGACGTTTTATAAACAACACCAATCAGATAATGGAGAGCTTTAAAAACCGCCAGCGGCTTGAAAGGGCGAATGCAGAGCTTGCAAGGATACATATGCTTGACCCCATGACGGGGATATATAATCGCAGGGGCTTTTACAAGAACGTAAGAAAGCTTATTTCAAAGGCTGAGAAACAGGGCGTAGGCGTATGGGTATTCTCCATTGACATGGACAACCTTAAAAAGATAAATGACCTCTATGGTCACAACGAGGGTGACAAGGCGATAAAGGCAGTGGCGTCGCTGATGACAAAATGCACTGCAGAAGGTGGGATATGCTCACGCTTCGGCGGTGATGAATTTGTGGCTGTTATCGCTGAAACAGACGGTGCAGACAGCTTTTACGAAAAGGTATCCCGCAGCATTGCAGAATACAATCGCAGAAGCAAGTCGCCATATGATGTGTCGATAAGCTGTGGCTACAAAGCTGGAAAGCCGAAAACACTGAAAGAGATCGACGATCTTATGAAAGCGTCAGATCGTGAGATGTACACGCAAAAGCGTAAACATCATAGTCGGCGGGACTAACAGTCATAACAAGAGGGCGGATAGTTTGAAAACTTCCGCCCTTGTTTTTATGCTATTTGAGTATGCCAACTCCCTCAAGAAAGATCTTCAGCCCGATCAAAACGAGTATAATGCCGCCTGCTATTTCTGCCTTGCTCTTATATCTTGAGCCAAACTTGTTGCTATGGCAAGTCAACTTTTTTTGTCTAATAAACATTTGACAAAATTGCAAAACTGTGATATAATAACGATTATAGTATGTTTCCGTAGCTCAGCTGGATAGAGCGACCGCCTCCTAAGCGGTAGGTCGGGTGTTCGAATCACCTCGGGAACGCCATAATGTGGAGACAAAAAAGATGTCTCCTGCGAAAAGCCCGAATATATCGGGCTTTTTTGCTACCCAAAGGTAAACAAACACGAATGAAGGCGAAATGGGGTCTGTTTATGACCGAACAGAAAAAGAATACTATCATAACAAGCGGCATCGCTGTACTTGCCGTGATACTGGCATATTGCTTACGAATTGTGGGCAGGGGCAGCTTCTACCCGATGCTGTTTTCCTATCTGCGCAGCTTTATCTATATCGGTCTGTTCGCCGCCTGGGGGCTCTCCGTCCGTCAGCGGATCGTGCAAAAGCAGGTGTGCAGGTTTATGACGGTCACCGCAGTACTGCTCATCATATGGATGGTAGTCCGTTCGGCAAAGTATTTTATATTCTGGCAGCCGGATGCCGTCCGTTACTTGTGGTATCTGTTCTATCTGCCCATGCTGTTTGTGCCTATGCTGGCGCTGCTGATCGCCATGTCATTGGGAAAGCCGGACGAATACAAATTCCCCAAGGGAATGTCGATTCTGTGGATCATCTCCGGCACATTGCTTCTGCTCGTGCTCACAAATGACCTGCACCAATTCGTATTTACCTTTCCTAAGGACGCCGCCGTGTGGACAGACAAAAACAACGGCTATTCGATAGGCTACTTCATTATTGTAGGCTGGCAGGTGCTGTGTGCCTTTGCCGCACTCGTAATTATGTTTTTAAAATGCCGTGTGCAAAAAGGAAGGCTCCACTTTCTGCCCATTGTTCCTATGCTGCTGACGATCG